>Ga0209777_10001880_pt1 | contig 28918 bp, 28 predicted proteins | sample FrelakmetHBP12HB_FD_187147 | JGI IMG/M metagenome (GOLD analysis project Ga0209777, IMG submission 187147) | Freshwater lake sediment microbial communities from the University of Notre Dame, USA, for methane emissions studies -HBP12 HB (SPAdes)... | ecosystem: Environmental > Aquatic >...
ATAATCTAATCCTCCTTTTGAGTTTAAGATTAGGTCCCCTATAACAGAGTCTTTCACCATTAATCAGGCTATGCACTTTTCAACTTTAAATTTATTAAAACCTATGTACTTTTCAATTTTAAATGACAACATTTATATTTTTACTTGACAAGTTTTGTTATATGTTATATGTGATAACATCATGATTCTAGAAACAATTCCTACCAAAACATTGAGGCAGATGGTATATGAACAGCTCCGCAACAAAATCATAACAGGAGAGATCTTACCAGGTGAGTGCCTAACTCACCGCGGACTTGCTAGCGGGCTCGGTGTGAGTTTAATGCCGGTTCGAGAAGCACTATGGCAGCTCGAATCGGAAAGAATAGTTGTCATTGAGAACAATAAGAGGGTTTATGTGAATAAGTTGAGCTTGCAGGAAATGGAGGAAGCACTCAAAATCAGGCTCTCGTTGGAATCGATGGCAGTGGAGAGGGCTTGTGAATTGCGGCAGGAAGGATCCATGCCGACGTTGGAAAAATTACTAGAGGAAATGGGAAATGCGTTAAAGAGCCCAAAGGAATTTATGAAGCTGAATGCCCAGTTTCATTTCACGATTTATTCGTATTCTGATTCTCCCATACTGCTTCAAATCATCGATTGGATATGGTCCCGAATCGGGGCTTACTTATTTATTTTCATCTCTAGGGGAGACTTGCATTTGTCGCACAAGTTCCATACGGGTATGTACCACGCTTTAATTGAAAGGGATAAGGAAGAGATGAAAGAATGGCTGCGGAAGGATCTGGAAGAAGCTGCGAGGTTTATTGCTCCGTTCTTAGGAGAAAACGATAGCGGAGGCTTAGAAGGAAAATAGGAAATTGAGAAGTGCGACCATAGCGTTTTTGAATAGTTGACCAAGAGATACTACTTCGATTTATTTTAGTATGGAGATTGAAATGATACCGAAAGAGAAATCAGTGGAATTGTATGAGACCATGGTTCGGATCCGTTTCTTTGAGGAGAAGGCGGTTGAGCTTTTCTTGAAAGGGCGTCTACCTGGGTTCCTCCATTCTTCTCTTGGGCAGGAAGCCATTTCCGCGGGTGCTTGCTCGACTTTGAGGGAGGATGACTATATCATTAGCACACATCGGGGCCACGGGGACATCATTGCTAAAGGTGCACGAGTTGATCGGATGATGGCTGAGCTATTTGGCAAAAAAACTGGCTATTGCAAAGGTAAGGGCGGGTCTATACACATTGCTGACTTAGACCTAAACATCCTCGGTGCCACAGGGATTGTAGGCTCCGGTCTCTGCATTATTAATGGCGCTGCGCTGGCATGTCAGATGAAGGGGACCGATCAAGTGGCCATCTGTTTTTTCGGTGATGGAGCGTCAAATACAGGGGCGTTTCACGAAGGCCTCAATTTGGCGGCGATCTGGGACCTGCCGGTGATATTCATTTGCCAGAATAACCTTTACGCTGAATCCACCCCCCAACGTGTTCACCAAAAGATTTGTAATGTCAGCGAAAGGGGTCTTGGGTATGGTATTCGGGGCCAATGCATTGATGGGAATGATGTCATGGCAGTCTATGAAACAACGAGTGAGGCTGTGGAGAGAGCAAGGAAAGGGTTAGGTCCCACCTTGATAGAATGTAAAACCTATCGCTGGCTAGGCCATTATGTGGGGGATCCCAGCACCACATATAGAACAAAGGGAGAGGTGGAAGAGTGGAAAAAGAGGGATCCTGTTAAACTCTACCGAGCAAAGCTCTTAGAGATGAAGATTTTTAGTGAAAAAGATCTGGACGAGATTGATCAACAGATAGAAAAGGAGATTGAAGAGGCAGTTGTGTTTGCCCAAAGCAGCCCGGAACCCGAAGTGGAGGATGCGTTGGAGGATATTTACGTTGGTCCATATATCCCTTAGAGGAAAAAGAGATGAGACAGATTACCTATCGGGAAGCCTTACGAGAAGGATTAAAAGAGGAAATGAGGAGAGATTCCAATGTCTTCCTATTAGGGGAGGATATTGCAGAATTCGGGGGGAGTTACAAGGTAACGCAGGGTTTGCTTGAGGAATTTGGCCATTCGAGAATTCGAAATACTCCTATTTCAGAGGCGGCCATCATAGGGGCGGCTTTAGGAGCATCACTTGCTGGAATGAGACCTGTCGCTGAGCTAATGTATATTGATTTTTCCGGTGTAGCAATGGATCAGATCGTGAATCAAGTGGCGAAAGTGCGCTACATATTTGGCGGAAAAGCAAAGGCCTCCCTAGTGATTCGTACCCAGGGAGGAGCCGGAAGGTCGTCGGCGGCCCAGCATGCCCAGAGCCTTGAATCATGGTTCACCCACGTTCCTGGACTGAAAGTTGTAATGCCATCTACTCCCAAGGATGTAAAAGGGCTCATCAAATCTTCCATCCGGGATGACGATCCGGTCTTTTTCATCGAACATAAACTTCTTTACAACGAGATCGGCCCTGTTCCAGAAGAGGAGTATCTGATCCCTATCGGTAAGGCTGATATCAAGCGGCCAGGAAAGGATGTCACAATTATAGCAACTTCTCGAATGGTTCTGAGAAGTCTCCGGGCGGCCGAGTTGCTTACCGAGGAAGGGATTGAGGCCGAGGTGATCGATCCAAGAACTCTTGTTCCTCTTGATGAAGAAACCATCTTTAACTCAGTTAAGAAAACCGGAAAGCTGGTGATTGTCCACGAAGCCTCCAAACGCTCAGGATATGGAGCCGAGATTGCGGCTCTTGTCTGCGAAAAGGCCTTCTACGATCTTGACGCCCCGATAAAGAGGGTTGCGGCCTTCAACACTCCCATTCCCTTTGCACCCAAACTTGAAAATTATGTGATTCCAGACGAGAAGGCGATTATCAATGGAGTGAAGGAATTATTCAGATAAAAGGAAGCGGCTAATGGCAAAGGTAATCACTGTTCCAAGGCTTGGTCAGACAATGGAAACAGCAACGGTCACCACATGGATGAAACAGGAGGGGGATATCGTTAACAAGGGTGAAGTCATCTGCATTATTGAAACGGACAAAGCCAGTTTTGACGTTGAGGCCCCCCAGTCAGGAGTCCTTGTGAAGGTGATGGCGGAAGAAGGAAGTGTGCTCCCTGTGGGAGAAGTTCTTGCGGTAATCGCCCAAACCGGAGAGAGCTTTGACCTTGAGAAGCTGATCCAACAGGCGAAAGCAGACCTGGAAACTCCTGAGGCGGTAAAGCCTGCTGAAGCAAGAACGGTTGTAAGGGGGCCCTTACCCCCGAAGGAAAAAAGAGAGCTCAAGGTATCACCCTTAGCAAGGAGGATTGCCGAAGAAAAGGGTGTAACACTTGAAGATATCATAGGAACGGGGCCTGGAGGTAGTATCACAAAAGAGGACGTTTTGAGGGCCTGGGAGCAGAAGGGTTCGATCCCGACTCAACCCCTCATCGTTTCGAAGAAGATCCCGCTAAAGGGGATCAGAAAATTGATTGCAGATAGGATGTCTTTGAGCTGGCGTACGGCTCCAAGGGTGACGCAGGTGATGGAAGTGGACATGTCGGAAGCCATCCGGTTTAGGGAAGAGTGCTGGTCAGACTGGGAGGCGAAAGGGGTTCGAGTTTCGATCAACGATATTTTGATAAAGGCTGTCAGTTTAGCTTTAATGGAGAATCTGGAGATGAATTCGAGTTTAAAGGAGAACGAGATCGAAGTCTATAGCAATGTAAATATGGGTATAGCTGTTTCCGCAGAGAGAGGTCTGATTGTTCCTGTTCTCAGAAATGCCCATCAGAAGACACTTCTGGAGATTGCTCGGGAAAGTGCCATCCTAATTCAAAAGGTTCGAGAAGGAAAAATCGGCCCTGATGAACTTAGTTTTGGGACCTTCACCATAACCAATATCGGCACTTTCGGCATCGATTTGTTCACCCCGATCATCAATCCTCCTGAAAGTGCCATTTTAGGGGTGGGAAAATTAGAGAAAAAAGTGAAGGTGGTGGATGAAGATAAGATAGCCATTCGCTCGGTCATGAACCTCTGCCTTGTTTTCGATCACCGTGTGGTTGACGGTGCCCCTGCAGCGAGATTTCTTGGGAGGGTAAAAGAGATATTAGAAAGACCTGTTCAATTGAAGGAACTGAACTGACCAATGGAAGAAAGAAAATACGACGTCGTCGTTCTAGGTGGGGGCCCCGGTGGTTACGGGGGCGCAATTCACGCAGCCATAAAGGGGTTGAGAGTTTGCCTTGTAGAGAAGGACCGTATGGGAGGAACCTGTCTCAACTGGGGTTGCTTTCCAACAAAATGTCTTCTACGGGATGCGCAACTCTTTTCGGAAGTGAGAGAATCCCGATGGGTTGAAGGGGAATTGAAGATTAATTTTCAGAAAGTGATTGAGCGAAAGGATAATGTGATCAATAGCCTTGTCCAAGGGATTGAGACAGTTCTTCTAAACCGAGGAGTAACCATCTTAGAAGGTGACGGCAAGTTTCTCGGTTCAAGAGATGTTATTGTAGAAAAAAAAGATGGTTCTGAAGTCAAACTGAATGCGGAAAGGTTCATCATCGCCACAGGGGCAAGACTCGATTTTTCTCCTTTTAGACCTGATGGGGAAAAGATCCTAACCAGTCGAGATGCTCTGACCCTAACGAAGTTGCCAAAAAGTATTGCCGTGATCGGCTGTGGAAGGCGAGGGGTAGAGTTTGGAAGCTTTTTTCGGAGCTTAGGTTGCAATGTGGTCTTAGTGGAAAAAACCGAACGTATCGTTCCACAAGAAGATATCGAGATCTCTCATCGCCTTCGAAGAATTCTCACGAATATGGGTATCAAGGTTATTGTCAATGGGGAAGCAGTTGGGGCCGAGATATCCAGTGAGGGAGGCGTAGTGTTGACCCTTCTTACACCAAAAGGAGAGAATAAGATCGAGGTGGAAAAGGCCCTGATTCCTGGGAAAAGGGTAGGGAATACACAGAATCTAGGTCTGGAACTGCTGGGGATTACCACCAAGGATCATTTCATTGAGGTGAACACCAAATCCGAAACCTCTGTCTCTGGAATATATGCAACAGGGGATGTGAACGGTTTAGGTTTCTTCGCCCATAAGGCTCTTACTGAAGGCATATCCGTTGTAGATCACTTCACCGATAACTCGTTGAAAATCAATACCCTCCTCATCCCTCGCTGTACATACACAAGTCCTGAAATTGGTTCTATCGGTTTGACCCAAATGGAAGCAGAACGAAGAGAGGAGGAATTTGCGATTGGGAAATTCCCCATGGGGGCCTCAGGAAGAGCGGCCACACTCAATCAGACTCAAGGCGTTATGAAGATCATTTCTGGTAAGAAATTCGGCGAAATCCTGGGAGTCCATATACTTGCCCCACAAGCAACTGAACTTATTTCTCTCGCATCGCTTGCAATGCGGAACGAGATGGGTATAGAAGAGTTGAAGGCTACGATGTATGGTCATCCAACTCTTTCCGAGGCTTTCTTTGAGTCTGCCCTGGACATTGGGGGAGAAGCAATACATTTCCTAAAAGGTAATGTGGAGGGGTAACGCTTAAAGGCGTATAGTTTCATTAACGGAGGTACTTCAACAACTTGCAGTCATTTTGGTATGTCTAGAGGAGGAGGTAACCAGGATGAAAGTAGTAAAGTTTGTTGCCCGGGTGGATGAGGCAAAATGCACAGGTGCTAAGCTTGGTCGCGAAAGATGTGCCCCAGATAATTCACCTTATTGTCAGGCTACTTGCCCCGTGCATATAGACGTGAGAGGCTATGTTGGTTTAATTCGGGAGGGAAAATTTGACGATGCGTTAGGATTAATTCGAAGGTACGTTCCATTTTCAGGAGTCTTAGAGCGAATTTGCCCACGTCCCTGTGAATCCATTTGTAGGAGAGGAGAGGTTGACGATCCTATTGCAATCAATGCTTTGAAGAGAAGCGCCGATGATTTTGGAAAGGCTCCGAACCAGGAAGCATTCATTACTCCAAAGAAAGAGAAAATAGCCATAGTAGGTTCGGGACCGGCCGGCCTGACCACAGCATATTATCTAAGTAAAGAAGGATATCCAGTGACAGTCTTTGAAAAACTTCCCTTTGCCGGTGGCATGATGGCTGTTGGTATTCCCCAGTATCGGTTGCCCAGGGATATACTGGCTGCTGAAATCCAGGTTATTCAGGATATGGGGGTGGAGATCAAAACAGGCGTCACTTTTGGCGAAGAGATAACTCTTGACCACCTAAGAAAAGATGGTTACCACGCCTTGTTCTTAGCTACGGGTCTTCACCTTAGCCTGATACTAAACGTGGAAGGGGAAGAACTTCCAGGAGTGTATAAGGGAGTAGAGTTCATTAAGGAAGCAATTTTGGGAAATCGGATAAGCGTGGGGAAGAAGGTAATAGTGATCGGCGGGGGAAATGTCGCCATCGATGCAGCCCTCACGGCTAAGCGACTTGGGGCTCAGGAGATATCTGTCGTGTGCCTTGAAAAGCGCCAAGAGATGCCTGCATGGGAGTACGAGATTGAAGAAGCCCTCGAAGAGGGTGTGACCATCATTAACAGCCTAGGGCCAAAAAGGTTTTTAAAGAAGAATGGAAAAAAATTGAGCATAGAACTCAAATGTTGTACAGCTGTATTCGATGAAAAAGGGGCCTTCAATCCTCAGTATGACGAGACCGACATGACAACCATGGAGGCCGATACAGTTATTATCGCTATCGGGCAGACCAGCGATCTAGCCTTTGACAAAAAGGATGGGATCCCTATCACCACAGCAGGAGGACTAAGGGCCGATCCTCTTACCTTGCAGACTCAAATCGAGTGGGTTTTTGCGGGTGGGGATGCTCTTTATGGTCCGAAGACTGTTGTAGAGGCCATAGCTTGTGGGAAAAAGGCTGCGGAGAGTATCCAACGCTATATCAGAGGCGAGGACCTGACTGCTGGCAGAGAGTGGGAAGGGCCATTCGAAACTAGTTTGGAGATAGATACGGGGGGTGTCAGTCTGACGAAGAGATGCGCTATGCCTACGCTGGATATAGGCCAGAGACAGGGAAACTTTCATGAGGTAAATTTGGGTTTGGAGAAGCAACAGGCCATCGAGGAGGCTGAGCGTTGCCTTTCTTGTGAATGCCATTTGTGCGAATTAGTATGTCCCACTGAAGCAATCGAAATCGTCGAAAGAAGGACCAAGGTTGATGAGAAAAAATGCGTAGCCTGCTGCAAATGCTGGGATGCATGCCAGCAAAATGCTATCCAAATGGTTCCTCGCCCAGAACCAATCATATTCGGATTAGACCCGGCTGAGGTGGATCAAACAAGGCTGAAAGAACTTTGTATCAAAGCGAATCTTCATCCCAAACAATACCTCTGCTTATGCTCCGAGACTCGCGTGGACGAAGCTGCGGCAGCAGTTTTAAAAGGGGCTAAATCACCGGAAGAGATTTCTTTGATGACAGGAGCTCGTTCGGCATGCGGTGTATATTGCATGGAACCGATACTAAGGTTACTAAAAGCTCACGGCGTGGAGATTACCCCACCTAAAAGCTATCGATGGTACAATATCACTCCCTCTATTTGGGACATTACGCCGGAGTTAGCGAAGAAATATCCCGGTTATTATCTTGAAGAAGATAAAAAGGTATTTAGGAAAATTCGGTAACATGGCATCAATTTGACAATAAGGAAGAAAAATCATGCAAAGACCAGCGGTTTTGCCTCCAACAATTATGAGATCCTTTTACGGCCCCGAGCTTCGTCAACGTGCAGCCAACCTTTCGGGGTTAACGTCTCTGGGGGTAAGGGAGCTTTTTCCTGACATTCCCAGAGAGATATATTCACAGGGTAACGATTTCTCTATGATCAGGAAGGCTACTGAGGAAGCTTTGGCAAGGGTGGATATGGGTATGATTCGAAATCGAGATACGGTCAATATTCTGTGTTCTGAACACGGCTTCTCCATGATGGGAGGTGAACCCTATGCTGAAATGCTTAGAACCATAAAGGATATTGTTCAAGAAAGGACTGGCTGTAAGAATATCCGGCTTAGGGTAGCCGTAGGATACGGGTTTAATGAGGCAAGTGAAATAATTAAGTATTTTAAGTTAGACCAATGTTTCAAAGGGCAAACATGCAGAGTAGGCCCGTTTGATAAAGGGGTCTCTATAGAAACGGAAATCGGAACATTATATGGGATTGCACGGGCCTATGACGCGGATTGGTTTATCCATACCCATTATGGCGATCTTAGGGAACTGTACGTGCATCGTTTGATTAACCGAGTTCTTAAACCCTTTGCTATGAGTTACGCCAGGTTGGAGACGAGAGGGGTTTACCATTTCAATTTTGGTCCCCGCAGCAGCAATTTTGTTCAAAGGGCCATTTTTAATTCTCCATTTATTCAACAGAAGTATACCTTCACCTGCTTCCTAATGGTCTCGCCAGCAGGAATCGTTGGAGTGAACGCCGACAATGATATCGATCAACTGGACCGCAGGTATGTGATAATGACTCTTAAGTCTTTCGGGAAATTGGTACGGCTGTTTGCTGAGATAGACGAATGTATAGTAGTACTGGATGGGGCGAAGTGGCCGGTGTATTTGCATGCCGGAGGGACAACATTTGGCAATTTAGTTTATAATCCAAAGCTGGACTATTTCGATTTGGACGTAATTCCGGCAGGCACGTGGTTTGCTCTCTTTGAGAGGATTCCTGGGGCTCCAATGGTACATGGCGTAAATCCATCAATCAAGGCATTAATAATCAATCAGATGTGGATAGGGATGGCGTGTACAGAGCTTCCCATCAACATTCCCACTATATTGGTGGGTAGAGACCTGGCGAAAATGTTGATTACCGATTCTTCGAACCCTACGTTTATGGATTATGCAGTGACAGCCGAAAATCTAGAAACAGCTATGCGGTTTGCCCGCGGAATTGCCAAAACAGATAATATCATTGTGTTTGATGGGGTTTTTGGGCATATTAATCTCAGCCCCAGCCTAGCGGAGTTCATGATGAGAAAGGCACCTGAAGTGAGTCGAAATGTCGATGAAGTGCTTATGCCTAAATGGCTTCGTCAGAGGGGGTTTGATCCTCAGCAAATTTAAGTTTTACTGTTCCAAACCCATATTCACAGAAAATACAAGGAAGAGTGGAAGATCTACGAGACAAGATATTTAGTACTTTAGCGAATAATAAGAGGATCACTGCTTCCATAATAGCCGACGATGCAGGGGTCATAGTTGGAACACCTGAAGTAAAGGAAGAAGCTGAAAGATTGGGATTATCCTTGGAGAGAATGCTCAACGAAGGTAGCCAGGTCAAGAAAGGGGATGAGATAGCAAGTTTTTGTGGAAGCCCAAAACAAGTGGCAATAGCTGAAGATGTTTTAATTGGCCTTATTGCCAAACCATCAGGTATTGCAACCTCTGCTCACAAGGCAGTCGAAGCAACTGGAGGAAGACCAAAGATTGTGTGTGGTGCTTGGAAAAAAATGCCTATGGTACTAAAGGACGTAATCCGCCGGGCTATAATTACGGGGGGGGGCTCTGGCCCATATCAGTTCCGATCCTTTTGTCTATTTAGACAAGAACTATATTGAAATATTTGGCGGGATAAAGGAAAGTCTGGAAGCCGTGAGAAACCTGAAGGCTTATTTGAAAGTGGTCCAAATCAAGGGTAGATATAAAGACATCGCTTTTGAAGCATACGAGGCTACTCAGTTTGGTGCCGATGTTGTTTTTATTGATACTGGGAGACCGAGTGATGTAAAAAATGTGGTTGAGAGGCTTGTCCAGTTGGGGTTAAGAAAGAAGGTAAATATCGCCTTTGGAGGAGGCATCACATTAGAAAGTATTGATGAGCTGAAGGCTATGGACATAGATATCTTGGATATAGGGCGGCAAATAGCAGATGCGCCCTTGTTAGATATGAGAATGGAGATACTCAATACAAATGGTAAATAAGGCACCAAGTCGAAAGGTTTCTAGCAGTGGCTGAATTTGACTTACTGAGAAAAACTGAATTAAGGATTGAAAAAGTTTTTCTTAAAAATGCTAATCTGAATGAGATTGCAGCTGTCGTTGCTGATACATTAAAAATAGAACGTACTGGCGTTCTGGTTACAGATGTGCAAAGCAACACTCTGACCATTGATATTTTGAAAGGCATCGTGAATGCCTATGACATTGTGGCCAAGAGAGATGAACTCTTTGAAAGACTGTCAGCTCTTTCGGGAGTTGGCATTACCGAAAAGACATCGATCTGTTCCGAAGGCATGCTGGGTTGGGTCGCCCTTAACAAACGGAAAGGTAGGTTAGCTTTAAAGCGTTCGGAAAGAATTTCTAAAGAAATCCTTCAGAAACTGTCGAAAAGGGCAATTGTCTTCTCCACCGGCTTCGAAGTGGCGAGCGGCCAAGTCAAGGATACTAATACACCCACTATTATTAATAGGTTGGAAGCCGAAGGCTATTCAGTAACAGTTGGACCTACCCTCAAGGATGATGAGGTGGTGATTGCGGCCAACTTAAGGCAAACCATTGATGATGGTTATGGTTTGGTTATCACCAGCGGAGGGGTGGGCGCTGAAAGCAAGGACCACACTATTGAGGCTGTATTAGCATTAGACCCTGGAGCTGCTAATCCTTATATTTGTAAATATCAAAAAGGAACGGGGAGACATCATAAGGATGGTGTTAGGATAGCCGTCGGGGAGGTGGCCGGAACTTTAATCATAGCCCTACCTGGTCCTAATGATGAGGTCAAATTGAGCACGGAGGTTCTTATAGAAGACCTTAGATTTGGTTCAGATAAACATGTCTTGGCAGAGAATATAGCCGACAGCCTAAGGAAAAAACTGCGGGAGAAGATGGAGCACCTAGCTGACAGAGAGAGTGGAAACAAGTCATGGTCTACGTGAAGACCTCAATTTGGGAAAAACAGAATGCACTTATATTTGTATTATCCGATTATGAGGAGACTTATAAATGGGGGGTCCTGACCGGATGGAAGAGAGGAACCTTATGAGAGAAATTCTATTGAGGTTGCTTTGAATATAGTTTTGTATTCCTCAAAGGGTCCGTCAACAAACTAATTTTAGGAGGTTTATATGAGCAAACTTAAGGGGAATGTAGCTATCGTAGGAATTGGAGAGGTCCCGACAGGAAGATTTCCCGATCGTGATGCCATTTATCACGCGATTGAATCTTCCAGGTTGGCCATCAAGGATGCCGGGATAAATAAGGGTGACATCGATTTTGTCATGCCTGCTGCCGCGCTATATAGCGCTCAATTCAGCACCGACTTGGCATGCTCCCGGATTGTTGAAGAACTTGGACTTAAGAATGTCAGAACTAATTGTCAAATCTTTGGGGGAGGGTCCACGAGCGCTTGTTTTATGCAGCTAGGAGGCAGCCTGATCACATCCGGTATAGCCAAGTACGTGTTGTGTGTACAGGCTGACAGAGTGGGTACCGGAGTGACGGCTCAGGGAGGGATTGATTTATTTTCCGCCGCCGGTATATCGAGTGAATGGGAGAGGCCATATGGTCAACACGTTTCTTCAGTCGCAGCCCTTATTTCCACCAGGTACCAATATGAAACGGGGACTTCAGATAGACATATGGCTGCTGTTTGTGTGTCAAACAGAAAGTGGGCTGAGCTAAATCCCAATGCCATGTATCAGAAACCCTTGACCATAGAAGAAGTTCTTGCCTCAAAGATGCTTTCTACGCCATTAAGGGCTAAGGAATCAAATATGCTTTGCGATGGCGGTTCTGCTTTCATCATGACTTCCGCAGAACGGGCTAGGGATATAACGGATAGCCCTGTCTATTTTTTTGGAGAAGGGTCACGTGTCACACATTTCGCTTTATCCCAAGAACCTGATCTTACAAGATTTGGCTGGGCTGAGGCAGCTAAAGAAGCCTTTGAAGAGGCTGGTCTCACCCCAAAGGATATGCATATTGCTGAACTTTATGACTCGTACCCCATGATTCAGTTAATTACCTTTGAAGAAATTGGATTATGCAAAAGAGGTGAAGGAGGCGAAATGTTTCTGAAAGGTGACACATGGCCTGGCGGTAAAATCCCAACTACGACAAATGGGGGAATGCTATCCCAAGGGCACACTGGTGCTGGAGGTGGTGTAGCCATATTAGTTGAGGCTGTTCGCCAGCTCATGGGTAAGGCGGGTAAAAGACAGGTCAAAGGTGCTCAGTTTGCTGTTGAAACCGCGACAGGAGGCACCTATATGGATGTTCATGTAACGATCCTTGGAAACACAATTCCGTAAAAAGGAGGATAAAAAATGAATACACCCGAAAAGCTCGTTCCGACCATACATTCTTGGACGGAACCTTACTGGAAGGCGGCCCGTGAACGAAAATTGATGATCCAGCGATGTAAGGATTGTAAAAAGCATATTTTTTACCCTAGAATCTGCTGCCCCTTCTGTTTTTCAGATCAGATTGAATGGGTTGAAGCCTCCGGGAAGGGGAAGGTCCATAGCTATACAGTAGTGCAAAACAATCCCCCGTCAGCTTTCGTGAAAGATGTTCCTTTTATTATTGCGATTGTCAAACTTGAGGAAAAAGTTCAAATGCTAACAAATATCGTTGGGTGTGATCCAGAGCAGGTTAAATGTGATATGCCGGTTGAGGTGACCTTTGAAAGGGTTAATGATGAAATTACCCTTCCGAAATTCAGACCTGCAGGTCGCTAACCAGTAATCCTTCGAACCAGATCATCGCGGTCTGTGTTTGGCCAATAGATCTGAGGGGAGGGGATATGGAACAAAGCAAATATGGCGATGATTTCAATGTTGGGGATGTGTACAAGACCTCGTCCATCACAGTGACCGAAACGCATTTAATCAACTGGGCAGGTTTAACCATGGATTTTTACCCTCTTCATATGAATGCGGTTTACGCAGCAGGGACAGTTTTTGGGGAGAGATTAGCCCACGGTCCGTTGATTTTCGCCTTGGCTGTGGGGTTGGTTTACATGGCCGGATTTGTCGGAGACTCTGTTGTGGCATGGGTTGGCTTGGATAATCTGCGAATGGTTAAGCCTGTGAAAATTGGCGATACTATCACCGTGGTTGTTGAGATTATCGATAAACAGAAAACCTCTAAACCAAAGAGGGGCATACAGACTTGGAAATACACCGTTAAAAACCAGCGTGACGAAACAGTTCTTGTCTTCGATTACAAAATGATGTTTCACATGCGTGTTTAATTAGGGTTAGTAATTCTATCAAAAATGATATAAATGAATATCCATTAATAAGTTAAAACTATCAAAGTCAAATTTGGTATGGTTAAGGCAGCGGTCATCGGGGGTCTAGAGTAGGTCTGAGGGAGGTTATACAGTATGAAGTTGAATGCATCCAGCAATGTGTTGCTTCAAGCCGTTAAAAAGAAGAGATAAAGTTTTTTAGAAAGAAGTTGGACGTTCTGAGAAAGGAATACTGTTGATAAGGGAATTAAAAGTGATTTAGGAACAAATGTCATTGATGAACATCTTTGAAGTAAGGCCAGATCTTTATTTGATTGAATTGGAACAGGAGATGGAGGGATTTAGGAAATGCATTGGGTCTTGGCTTTTCAATGGGAAATACAAATTTTTAGTTGATGTGGGCCCAAAGGCATCCGTTGGGAAATTGATCGAGAGCTTGAAAGCAATTGATATAAGGAAGTTAGATTTTATCTTTTTGACCCATATCCATATCGATCATGCAGGAGGGATAGGTTTTCTGATAAGATCTTTTCCTGAAGCAAAGATAATCTGCCATGCGTCAGGAATCAACCATTTGATTGATCCTCGAAAACTCTGGAGAGGTAGCAAAAAGGCTCTGGGAGAGATCGCATTGAAATATGGGGAGATTGGTCCTGTATCGGGAGGAAATATCGTTTCATCCTCCGAATTTGAATTGGAGGGTTTAAAAATAGTTAATACTCCAGGCCATGCAGTTCATCACATCAGTCTGATTTATGATCGGTATCTCTTCGCTGGAGAGGCAGCAGGCTTTTTCCGAGATTTGGGCGATAAAATCTACCTTCGACCTCTCACTCCACCCAAATTTGCATTAGGAGAAGCGATCAGGAGTATCGATAGGCTTTTGGAGGCCGAGCCCCAACAAATCTGTTATGCCCATTTTGGAATTCATTCGGATGCCAAAGGAATGTTGAAGCGACACAAAGATCAGCTTTTTCTTTGGAGGGATGTGATTGCTGAGCAATTGGAATATCCTAATGGGAAAGATCTAATCGAGCGTTGCATTGCTACCCTTCTTGAAAAAGATGAATTCTTGAAACCTCTAAAAGATTTTAGCGAAGTTGAGAAAAAGACGGAATTCTTTTTCATCCAAAAAAATATTGAGGGATTTTTAGAATATATTAACTCCTCGTAACTTATATTTTACTCATTTTACAACCAAATGCCTATTAACTCGAATTATGTAACAGGGAACATCTTGTACGCATGGAGGCTTAGTAGCTTGGTAACTCATAATAATTATTATAGTAAGGTGGAATTCTACGGGATGCCATCTTTCATAACAGACGTTCTCCAAATGCTTCCAATATATACGTATAAAGGTTTGGTATCGTTATTAAATTAAGGGGGGTATTCTTTTAACTGAATATTAATCGTACATTTAGTTTAATGTTTAGTTTGGAGAAACAAAACACATTTTAGAGGAGTGGTTTAATTATGTTTATATCAATCTTGATCAATAGCTTGGTATCAGGGGGAATGTTTGCTATTCTCGCGGTTGGTTTCTCCCTCGTTTTTGGTGTAGCTAAGATATTAAATATGGCTCATACTGCCTTTTATATGGTTACTGTTTTTCTTATATTTATCACCATGAAAATTCTCGGTTTAGCCCTCCCCATTGCTGCCATATTGTCTATCATTGTTACGGTCCTTCTAGGAATAGTTTGTTATAAGCTATGTTTTGATAGAGTAAAGGTACATCAAACAGCGGTAATGATTATCTCCGTTGCGATAGCGATTCTTTTTCAAGAAATATTTCTAATAATATTCACTGGACATTTCCGGAGAGTCTCTCCTTTTATCCCAGGATTTGTAACAATTGCAGGGTTTCCAGTATTAAACCAGCATTTTTTTACAGCTGGAGCAAGTTTAGTTACCCTAATTGGTTTATGGCTTCTTTTATCAAAAACACGGCTAGGTAAGGCAATTAGAGCCGTAGAACAAGATATCGAGATAGCTAATCTTTTCGGAATAAATGTAAGTAGAATAAGCATGCTGGTTATGGGGATATCGGTAGGCCTTGCAGGGATAGCCGGTTTAGTAATAGCTCCTGTAGTTGTGGTGCACCCATTGATGTGGACAGGTCCACTTGTAATAGTTCTTGCTGCAGTTGTGCTTGGTGGTATGGGAAGTATTAAAGGAAGTATCATTGCGGCTTATATCTTGGGATTTGCCGAGACTTTAGTGGTTTTTCTGGTTCCTGGTGGGAGCTATCTGAGGGGGGCTGTTTCATTGGCTATTATGGTAGCAGTGCTATTAATAAGGCCTGAGGGCTTATGGGGAGTAGTTTTTGAGGAGGAGAGACTCTAATGACATTGGATATTGTTTGGTTATTTAGGTGGTTTCAAGAATCGGTAATGGCTGTCCCGGGAAGGGTGGTGGCATTAATTTTTATTTTGTTTTTGCTCCTCCTTCCTCTTATAACGACCAACCCTTCGGCATTACGTATTATTACCCTTACTTCCATATTTGCTCTTTATGCTGCAAGCTGGGATGTGTTAAGTGGATTTACGGGTCAGGTAAATCTCGGTCATGGGTTATTCTTTGGTGTTGCCGCTTATACTAGCGCTATGCTCAATAAATACCTTCAATTACCTATCTGGATGACAATTCCCATTGGAAGTTTTGGTGGAGTTTTAGTGGGGTTGATTGCCGGGATCCCTGCCCTGCGATTAAGGGGTTTTTATCTAGGGCTGGTCACTCTTGCTTTCCCCATAATGCTTTCAGGAATCATTTTTGTTTTTCCGGATTTTACTGGTGGTGAAGTGGGAATCTATGGCTTAGCTCGCCTTTCAAGTTCACCGACTCTCAATTACTATATTATAGTCCTGGTTATGATATGCTCCCTATTTATAATGCATAAATTAACCGATGTGGGGAGTAAGATTCTAAGGACTGGACTAATTTTTCGTGCCATTCAGGAAGATGAGATTACTGCTCGGGCATCAGGAATAGATACGCTAAAATACAAGTTATTGGCTTTTGCCACAAGCGGGTTTTTCGCTGGTGTTGCAGGTGGCCTTTATGCTCACTATATAAGAGTTGCTGGACCGTCCACACTGGAGCTTTTCTTTTCATTCTCGCCAATATTGTGGACGATTTTTGGAAGTATGGCAACAATTTATGGAGCAGTGGCTGGGACTTTTATTCTGTTTCCTTTCATGGAGATCATTCGTTTTTCCCGCTTTGGGGAAGAAACACGTTATATCTTTTTTTCTCTTATCTTAATTCTATCTCTTATTTTTATGCCTGAGGGTCTGACTGTTTGGGTACGTGATAAAATCGAGATTAAATGCCAAAGGTGCAAATTGATTAATATAATTACCCGCCAATATTGTAGAGCGTGCCGTGCACCCCTCCATTTGGGAAAGGAGAATTATTTAAATCAAGAGAAGGGAGGAAATAAATAATGAAATCTGTGTATTTAGAAAGACCTTGGCTTAAATTTTATTTAGCCGGTGTTCCTGCCGAGAGTGCAATCCCTAAGAAGTCAGTAAATGATGCATTTGATGAAGCGACTGAGAAATGGAAAAACAAAACTGCCTTATTTTTTTATGGGAGAAAAATAAGTTATTGGGAGCTAAGGGAGAAAGTGGAAAGATTCGCTACCGCTCTCTCTGATCTTGGTATCAAGAAGGGAGATAGAGTGGCGTTATTATTACTTAATTCACCTGAATATATAATATCCTTTTATGCAATACTTAAATTAGGGGCTATCGTAACGGCAATAAGCCCTGTATATGTCTCGAGTGAGATCAAACATCAGTTGGAAGATAGTGGAGCAGAGAGTATAATTTGCCAAGATATACTATACGAGAGCCTAGAGGCAACGGGAGTTAAATTTAAAAATGTCATTTTGACCAATATTTCCGAATCATTGCCCCAAGTAAAGAAATTCATTGGTAAAAGCATACTGAGAGGTGTATACGAAAAAATGGCATCACCGGCTCCAGAAATAATGACTCAAGAAGGCTTTCACAAATTTCAGGAGTTAGTAAAGAAATACAAACCGGAACCACCAAGGGTTGAGATAAACATTGAGGAAGATGTTGCCGTGCTTCCTTATACTGGTGGGACAACGGGAGCGCCAAAAGGTGTTATGTTAACTCACAAACATATCATTGCTAACATAATACAGTACAGAGCTACACTACCTTTTCTTGAAGATGGTAACGAAACTAGTGTAGGTTTTATGCCTTTTTATCACGCTGGTGGACTATTTTTTCAGATCCTTCTCCAAATATTATTTGGCAATCAGATATTGATATTTACGACCCCTGAACTTGATGAAGTGTTATATACAAGTTCCAGTCAAGGTGCGACCTATTTTGCATGTGCCCCGGCGATGTTTGAGAAACTAAAGGATTATGAGAAAACCAGCAGAGTGAATTGGAAAAAGTTCAAGATTGTTGTTTCTGGAGCGGATGCACTTCATGAGTATACTGCTAAAGATTGGGAGGCACGAACTGGAGTGAGGATTTATGAGGTTTATGGTATGACTGAATTTGTATGTTTAAGCCATTGCGACCATTTGGGTACTAAAAAGATAGGTTCATTTGGGATCCCAATGCCCAATACTATGGCGGCAATACTCGATCCTGATAAGGATGAGTTTCTCCCAGTTGAAGAATTAGGAGAAATTGTGGTCAGCGGTCCACAAGTGACTAAGGGTTACTGGAGAAATGAAGAAGCCACCAAAGAGTGTGAAGCAATAATAGATGGGACAAGATGGTGGAGAACTGGTGACTTAGGGAAGATGGACAAAGATGGCTATTTTTATACTTACGACAGAAAACGAGACCTTATAAAATACAAGGGTCTTCGGATTTATGCACGGGAGGTGGAAGAGATTTTAAAAACTCACCCTAAGATTAAGGAGGTGGGAGTCATCGGGGCGAAAGACATAAAGGTAGGAGAAAATGTTAAGGCCTTTGTCGTCCTCGAAACAGATTCGCGAGGCAATTTATCCGAAGAGGACATTATAGAATACTGCAGGGGTAAATTAACCCCGTACAAGATTCCTAAAATAATTGAATTTGTTGGCGAAATTCCCAGGACTGACATTGGAAAAGTATCCCGTAGGGAGCTAAGAGAATCGGAGGAAGGTTAAGGTGGCGACAACATTTCTCGAGGTTGAAAATCTGACCAAGCATTTCGGAGGAATTAAGGCAGTTGATGATGTGAGTTTTCAGATCGGCCGGGATGAGATGGTAGGTTTGATAGGTCCGAATGGTGCAGGAAAGACGACTTTAATTCGTCTTCTATCAAGTATACTTAAACCTACTTTCGGACAGGTGAGATTTAAAGGAGAAAATATCACAGGGCTAAAAACTTCAAAGATCGTCAATAAGGGAATGGTGTCGACATTCCAGGTAGTAAAACCGTTTAGACATCTACCTGTGGTTGCTAATGTTATGGTCGCATGTCTTTCTCCCAAATCAAAGAGGAAGGGGGAGTGGGTGAAGACAGTGGAACAAAGAGCCCTTGATTCGCTAGAATTCTGCGGCATCGCTGATCTTGCCCTTGAGCCGGCATCAGTGCTATCTCATGGAGATCTGAAGCGATTGGAATTAGCCAGGGCAATCGCTACTGAGCCTGACCTCCTACTTCTTGATGAGCCTTTTGGTGGGCTAAGTCCAGCTGAGACTACGCTCATAGCTAGGTCCTTAAAAAGGCTTCATAAAGGAGGCCGATTTGGAAGATTACATAGCGAGGGCCCGGCAATGCTTATTATAGAACATAAGTTATCGGATCTTATGAAGATTATAGATCGAGTAATTGTGATCAATTTTGGCAAGATAATCGCTATAGATACCCCTGATAATATAGTTAAAAATAAAGAAGTGATTGAAGCTTATATCGGTAAGGGGGTGAGTTAACTTGTATCTCGAGGTAAAAAATCTTGCAGTTTTCTATGATAGAGCGATAGTATTAAACGAATTGAGTTTACATGTAAACATTGGTGAATTGGTTTGTATTGTTGGACCGAATGGGGCTGGGAAGAGTACTCTTCTTCGAGCTATGGCAGGCTTGGTCAAATGGGAATGCGATACGCTCAAAGGGACTGTAAGCGGGAAGATTACCTTAAGAGGGAGCGTAAAGTTTAATGAGGAGGAACTTATCAACATACCCGCCCATGAGATTGCCAAAAAAGGCCTGATTCTTTGCCCTGAGAGGGGGAGACCATTTCGAGAAATGACAGTTATGGAGAATTTGGAAGCTGCAGCTTTTCTTTTTAAAGATAAAAAGTTAATGAGTGAAAACCTTGAGAAGGTCTATAAACTATTTCCTGTTTTGAAAGAAAGATTACATCAAATTTCAGGTTCATTATCAGGTGGTGAGAGATCTATGTTAGCTATTAGCCGGGCATTGATGGCACAGCCAAAACTCCTATTAATTGATGAACCTTCAATTGGGCTCGCTCCTCTGGTAAAAGAGAGTTTATTTGCACGGATAAAGGATATCCATGGGATGGGGGTTTCCATCCTTCTAACTGAACAGGATGTTAGTTTCGCCTTTGAGTTGGCCTCGAGGAATTATGTGCTGTCTCGCGGAAAGATAATTGCTGAAGGGATCGCGAAGGAATTACTTGCTAATGAGCTCATAAGAAAGACTTACTTAGGTCTATAATCAAATTCCCGAAAAATAGAGTATTTTATTTGTACACCCAAATAATGGCATACAGAGGACAAATTGGTTAAGGCTGTAGATGAATTTTACGAAACAGATAAAAGTAAGACCTCTTAGCCAAATTAAAAAAATAGATAAGGGAGGTGATATTGGTTGTCAGGAGACACTTTGGATGTAGATGCTGAACAGAGAAGAAGATGACGAAAGGAGGCGAGAAATTAGAATTAAGAGGCTTTGATATTTTGTTTGGGCGAACAATCTAAATTAGGAGGTGGACACTATGATAGCCAGTTGTAAGAAGATGAAATGGTGGTATATGGGTTTGGTGGTTTGTTTAACAATTTTTATGATGGTAACGGTAGGCCATGCTAAAGAAACGATCAAAATTGGGTATATAGGCCCTTTGAAGTTTCCGGTGGGTGAGGAATGTTCCCTCACTGCTAGCATCGCTGTTGAAGAAATAAATGCAGCCGGCGGTGTGAAGCTTGGTGGTAAGATGCATAAAATAGAATTTATTAAGGTAGATAGTAATGAGATGCACAGCCTTCCGGATGCCGTAAACTCGATGGAAAGAATAATAACTGCGGATAAAGTAGATTTTATTATTGGTGGGTACAGATCAGAGGCAGTACTTGCAATGCAGGAAGTTGTGGCGGACCACAAAGTAATATGGTTAAACGGTTACATAGGCTCTCCAGAACCTGCTACTCGAGTGGTGAAAAACTACGACAGGTATAAGTATTACTTTAGGTTCTCAAACCTCAATTCGATTCACCAAAACAAAATGGGATTTAATGAACTACTCATGGTAGCTGAAACGGTAAGAGCGAAGATCGGTATCAAAAAGCCCCGTGTAGCTGTCATGGGGGAAAAGGTATTATGGGTGGATCCCGTAGTTAATTTAGCACTGAAAAGTATTCCTGAGAATGGAATGGAAGTCGCAGGAGTATGGAGGCCTTCCTTCTTTGCTGAGGATGTAACTGCTGAGTTGACTGCCATCAAAAACGCGGGGGCACACATAATTTACTTTATGGCTTGCGGGCCCGTTGGAGCCGTTGTTTCCAAACAGTGGGGTGAGCTCCAGATACCTGCTGCTCTTATCGGACTTAATTGTAATGCAATGACTGATCGGATTTTGGAAACAACCGGCGGATTAAACAACTATGAGGCGAGTTTGTCTTGTTTTGGCGAGGCCGATATAACGCCGAAGACAGTCCCTTTCATCCGTAAAATTAAGAAAGTATATGGATATACTCCCACCTGCTGTGGAACACTTTATGATGCTGTCTACGTATTAAAAGATGCTATTGAAAGAGCAGGTACCTTGGATACAGATGCGATGATAACTGCGCTGGAGAAGACTAACTATGTGGGAGTCTGGGGGGGAATCGCATTTACTCCCAAGGATGACCCTCAGTTCGGCCATGATATAGTATTTGGTCCCCGCAATGCGATTAATCCAGTTATACAATGGATTGATGGAAAAGCTTCGGTTGTCTGGCCCGATGGTAACGCTTTCTTAGGAACAGATAAGTCATGGGTCGGCGTAAGGTATAAAGGTACTAAGGATTATCAGTTACCTCCCTGGGTAATAAAGTATTGGAAGGACAAAAAATAAAATAATCTGTCTTCAGTCATGTCCAAATTAGGTTGCTACATTTAACAGTGAAGTGCAACACAAAGCATGGGCCCAAAATTTCATTGGGAGCTCGGTAATTGAGGCAATTTGGCGGTCTCGTGTTGAGCAACTGTTCTTTGGTAACCAAAGCAAATTCGGTTTTTTGGGGGAAAAGCGTTTGATCATCTCGATGGAATTTTCGATGGGAATCTTTCCCCCGCTATGAAAAGGCTCGCAGAAGTATGATTTTGTCTCTCTCTTCGCCTGAAAGATTGTTATAGGTTCGTTTTGTCACAACGCTTAGGGTACTACGGTACCCTAAGCGTTGTGTCTCATTATCGAACAGCTAAACTGTCACTTTCAAATCAGGAGGTCCTGCTCAGAGTGAACCTGTTTACGGATCGGGACATTTAGGATTATTTTAAAAACCCTTTGAAGTTTTACTTGTTCTGTATGAATCGGAACACTTGAGACTCCATTTTTCTTAATCGGGCAGCATTATTTATTCTAAATGTTTCACCGAGAGCTTTAATAGTCTTAGACTTGAAAGGGAAAGATTATGGCTATGTATTTGAATGACTTATTTGGGTTAGGAGGAGAGGTAGCGTTGGTTACAGGTGCTACTAGAGGATTAGGAAAGGCGATAGCCCTAGCTCTTTCAAAAGCTGGTGCCGATGTTATTGCGGCGGCACGAAATAAACAATTGCTTGAAGAAACAGCATCTGAAATCGCAGCTTTGGGAAGAAGATCGTTGCCCATTGTTGTAGATATTTCCGATGCTGAGAGTATTAGAGGAATGGTAGAAAACGCTATAAAAGGTTTTGGGAAAATAGATATTCTTGTTTGCAATGCTGGTGTTTTGATTTCAAAGAGGATGACGGATTTGACCTTAAAGGATTGGGATACCACCATAAAGACCAATCTCACTTCCGCTTTCTATTGCGCCCAATTAGTAGGGCGACATATGATTGATAGAAAAAAGGGAAAGATTATATTTATTTCATCTACGCAAGGCAAGATGGGAGTAAATGCATCCTGTGCCTACGGACCCAGCAAGGCAGGTCTGATTCAGTTAGTGAAAGGGCTGGCTGTAGAATGGTCTAGGTTTGGGGTAAACGTAAATGCCATTGCGCCAGGGGGTTTTGAAACAGACATGATGAGTCCAATTATCAATAATCCCAAAGCCAGCGAACGAGCGCTCCAGATGATACCGATGCGGAGATATGGGAAGCCAGAGGAATTGGCTGGTCTAGTTATTTTATTGGCCTCAAAGGCATCAGATTACATAACAGGAACAACGATTATCATTGATGGGGGATGGTCCAATAGCAAGCTTTGAGTGCAATTTATGTCAAATATTCCTTACAGCGATTTTAGGCGCTTCTGTGTTCATTGACGGTTACAGAGCTAGTTCGCATGTTAAAGACATACCGGTTAGCCCTATTTTTTAAGAAAGGAGTAGTTTCTCAAATCACTGTTTGGAGGGACCTTGTTCCTAAGGGAGGGTATTGGTGCTTATCAAGTTATATTTTCGAATCAGTCAATCCCTTCTAGCTACTTCTGAAGCTTTACGTTTGCTTTTTTACATACATTCCATGGTGTTAAAGAATGATGTATTGCCTCCTGCCCTTAAGACAACTCACTTCTGATAGGAGGAGCGAAATGATAATCGCCAGATCCAGTCAAGTCAAGAGTTATATCACTCCTGCACCCCATAAGCGAGAGCTGAAGGTTTTGATTTCCCCAAGCATACAAGAATGTGTGGAAGGGCTGGCCGTCGGCATGACCATCTTACCTCCCGGCGAAGCCAGCAGCTTTCACAGCCATGATCGGGAATGTGAAACTTGGATTATAGTCTGCGGGGAGGGGGAAGTACGGGTTGGTGAAGAACGCCAATCAGTAGGTCCAGAAACAGTGATTTTCCTGAAACGCAATATCAAACATCAAATCATTAATACTGGAAAGGTTCCCTTGCGAATGTTTTGGGTGTATACCCCACCCGGGGCAGAGATAAATGTTTTAGAAGAGAAAATGAAATAATACAAGGATCACGTTATTTCACCCTATGCAAGTAATTTTCAAACCTCTAGATACACCGAGGAACAGGAGTAGAAACCGTGTTGAATAATGTTTTACTGATACAGAGGCATGAACGGATATGCACATTGAAGATGAATCGTCCCCGGATCATGAACGCTATAAACACGGTCATGATACAACAGTTGCAGGAGACATTAAACGAGATCTCATCCGATGGGGAGATCCGGGTCGTTATCCTTGAAGGGATAGAAGGAAATTTTTCAGCGGGTGCAGATATGGCCCTTCTCAAAGAAGAAATCGGTGCGCCTGAGCGCTTGAAAGGGATGAAGTACCTCGGGAGGTTGATCCGAACTATGAGAGAGCTACCGCAACCTATCATTTGCAAGGTCAGGGGAGTTGCCTATGGAGGAGGGGCAAACTTGGCTTTCGCTGGAGATTTTGTCTTGGCGTCGCATAACGCTCGATTTTGTGAGGCCTTCGTGAATATCGGCGTCATTTTAGATGGAGGAGGACACTATTTTCTCCCAAGGTTGGTCGGTCTGGCCAAGGCGAGGGAGATTGCTCTTCTTGGAGAGGAGATTGATGGGAAGACGGCCGCTTCCATCGGCCTGATATACAAGTCCGTTCCCGACGAAGACTTAGACCATGAGGTGGACACTTTAGCCAATAAACTATCGAAAAAATCTTTTCCCGCAATGGCTTTGATAAAGGAGGGTCTTGAAGGAAGTTTGGGTATGTCCTTACAAGAAGTTCTTGAATGGGAGGCTTCTCATCAAGCCGTGATGTTACAGACCAGTGAACATAAGGAGGCAGTCCGTCTTTTTTTAGAGTCTCGGAAAAAGCGAATTTGAAACTCCCCCATTTTCCTCTAAAAGATAAATAAATATACTAACTGAACAACTTTTAGAAATCGCGTAATATTCATTTGTTCGTATGGATGGTGATTGGTTTATGGCCTTAGCCAGGAAGCTTGGAAAAGAAACTGCATGGGAAATAAATGTTGAGGCGTGGAAACAATTCTCATATGTGCTCCGGGAAAAAATCAGAAAAGACATTATTCCTCATCCAGTATGACCGGAAAGTTTTCTAAAAGCTTTAGAGATAGTCAGTAGGATTCTGAAAGTTGAAGGTCGTAAAGTGTTTATTGAATCAGGCAACATAAGGGTTCAGGTTACAGACTGTGAAAACCAAAACACAATTGCTAAAGCTGGCATAGCAGATTGTGAAATTGTGACGGTACACACTTATCAGGGGGTTGTGAAGGGTCTATTTGGAAAAGTGATGGATGTGATATGAAACATAAAAGAATATAAATCGTGGTGATGATAGTTGTGAAGTAGTCATTTCCAAACAAAATCATCAATCGTGAAGAATTAAATTTTCATTTGAGAAGAATTGTGAGATTAGCGGGCCATATTTTATAAGACAACAAGAGCCTTCTATCGGAAAAGTCGAGAAGTCATAATTTTTTTAATTTCAATAACATTGTCTCTCCTATCCGAGGGAACCTGCGCCTCCGGTTAGCTCTGGCCGTTATGCATCAAAACCGATAAACCATCATCAATTCAAAGGAGGACCTCTCAGATGAAAGATCAAGAAATTCCAAACTATTGGACAGGCCAATGTTTTGGCTGTTCCAAGGTGAACAGTAACAGTTTACGACTGCGTTTCTATCTCTCTGAAAATGGATGTTATACAAAATGTTCGATTCCAGACTATCTTTGTGGAATTGATGGGGTTGTTCATGCTGGATTGATCGCCCTCCTCCTCGACGAAGTTTGCCAGTGGACGATGATCGCGCGACTTGGCAAAATGGGTCTGACCCGGGGAATTTCTGTAGACTACTTGAAACCTGTGCCAACAAATACAGAAATAGTTGTTGAAGCGAAATTAGAAACTCAAGATGGCAAAGATGCGATCCTTCGTTCAACTATTCACTCCAAAGATAACGAGCTTTTAGCCGAAGGCGAATGCAGATGTGTGATGGTACACCCTTCGATCATTGCTAAAATTTCAAAAGTTGATGAATCGGAATTAAAAGAATTTCTTGCTAAATATCCTTTAGAAACATCTGCCTAGAACAGTTTCTAAAGAATTAGGATCATTAGAGTGCCAGTTTACTCCATGCCCCCCTTGAGGAAGTGGATGGCCTATCTCTTTGGGTTGAGTGCCGCCTCAAAGAAAGCCTCAGAGAGAGTTGAGTGGGCATTTAACGCAGCTTTAAATTCCTCAATTCCCATCTCGTTCCGCATGGCTAAGGATACAATAGAGATTAGTTCCGTTGCCTGTGGGGCTAGGATATGTACCCCAAGGATTTCGCCATATTTCTTCTTGAAAATGATCTTCATAATACCTTGATCCTACCCAAGCGTAGCCGTCCTTCTTGAAGCAACCATAGGGGATTTTCAATTTAGATCTTATTCCCTCTTTCTTCAGCTTCCTTTTGCATCAACCCAACAGAGCCCACCTCAGGGTTCGTGTATGTATACATAGGGATAAGATTAAGATTTATCTTCACTGACATTACAGTAAACTGATCAGCTGATAAGATCCCTTAGATAAGGGCGTTATTGCAAGGAATCCTCGTCCGTTAACATCACTAACGGCATATATTCCAGAAATAGAAGTCTCTAAATTTTCATTCACCTCTATGAAATGATTTTCGATAGCTGTACCTGTATGTTCCAGTCTCAAGCCTTCCGTATTTCCCTTCCTTTTGCCTTGGACTAAAAATGTTTCAACTTCATTTTTCCTCTCCTCTATTTGTTTGAAGGGTTAGGATGACCTTACCTTCTTCAGAAATTCTCGAATCCAAAGCTTTAGTATTCACCATTTCCTCGATCAAAACGACGTCACCCCCAAGACACCATTCCGTTCTCTTCTAACTAATAGGCACACACCTCAGTTGATCAATATGGTCTCAACCCCCTGGGCAAGATGACGGATGATTTTATCCTCCCACTCCACTCGTCGAGGGACTTTTCCCAAGGGACTTTCCACCCCATATAAATCCAGCGCTTAACTGGCTCGGGGTATCTATGAAGAGGAGAGTGCAAGGATAAACTTAGGTCTGCGAATTGAAGACCATTGTGATAAATTGTCATAGAATTAGCTCAAAAGGACTGGAAAGATGAAGGTATGGGAATATCTTTCAGATTTTTGGGTAAGGATACTTGCTCCGAATTCTTTAAAAATCGACCCTTCGTTTTTGTTACATGGCTTCTATTTTCAGGTCTAAGAAAAGGGTTAAGAAAGGCCAATCGGAATAACGATTCTGAGAGAAATAATGAAGATAACAATAAGGACTAATTTAAAAGTAATTAAATATTATTATATTTTGTCGGCCCATTTTACAAGGGTAGATTTTGAGGGATTTAACCGATATTCTTCCAATATATCTTTTGCACTTTATGGATGCCATGCTAAAAGATTCTTCTTAGCGCTACATTCGGGAATATCTTAATATTTGATATCTCGGCCATCCGAAGACTGAAAAGAAAAAGACCTGTTCGTGGGGCATCGAAATGAGCAAGATTCTTTAATCCTCTTCTAATCTTATACGTCGTTTGTAAAGGATTCGGGGTTTGGGAGTGGAATTGTCTTCAACATCTATATTTTTGAGTTCCTTAAGGCAACCCATAATACCCCAGAGGACTTCATTATAAATCAGATTTTTGTCAAAATAGTTATCGACTGGAATATCGTCCGATGAAACATTATCCCCATCTTCTGTTTCTTCTGGAATAAGGGAATAACGCCATCCTGCTTCATTAAGAATAATATCCACATCTGCGACCTTGAAAAGCTTCAATAGTCTTTCCTGACTTAACCTACCCTCATTCCACTCATCATAAAATTCCTCGAATTCACTTAAATCTTGCTGTCTTTTACCCCAGCCATAGCCAACCTCCCAGCTGTCGCTTTCAATTATTGGTCGTAGCTTTTTCATTTTTTCTAGCTCCCTTTTAGAATAAATTTTTGCTTGATCTTCAACGATCGCAACTAGCCACCGATTCTTGCGGTGCCAGCCGGCAGGGAGTTTTAGATAAACCCTTTCCGACCTTGTTTAGAATACCATCAGGCATAACGGCGGAGCCAAATTCACCATATACGATTTCGCTAATCGCCGACCAAACAATAAAGAGATCCTATGTCATTTCTCTATTGATTTTTACCTTCATTAAATATTGCGTAGTAATCCAATATAATTTACTACCATTTTGTAAGTTTCGAATATCATACCAATAGAATTAAATTTTATTCTATCAAATTATCGAAAATTTGTCACTAATTTCCAACAATTGAATTATACCAGTCCCAATCAATCGGTTTCTCGAGCATAGCAAAGGCAAATATTATTATCTCTGGCAAAACAGATGTGGACAATGTGAGTTCAAAAACATTTCTTTGTCTATTTATTTTCTTTATGTTTAGTCTTTAATTCCGTAATTTATTCTCTTGATCCCGACGACCATCAAAGTGGCGGTTAGATGTAGGTGGCTCAGGCAGCAAATATCAATATGTACCAAGACCTCGAAGTCTAAATAATTAAGATTTGGGATGACACAAGTGTATTCAACACAAGTGTATTCACAAGTGTATTCAGTTGACAATCCAATCTTTCTAATATAATCTGTTTTTCAAATCGAGTTTCCTCATATTTCATTCTAGAAATTTAGAAATTAAGGTTATTTAACCAATCAGTTTAAAAGTAGTAAGATTATGAAGGAGGCCAAAATGAAAAAAATAATTATTGATTCAAAGGAAATTGCTCCTCCAATAGGGCCTTATTCATCTGCAGTTATGAAAGGTAATTTTATCTTTGTGTCTGGGACTGTTGGTAGGGACAAGGATGGGAAAATAGTGGGGGAAAATGATATCAGGCTTCAAACAAAAAAGACTTTTCAAAACATTAAAACCCTCTTAGAACAAGTTGGGGCAACAATCGACGACATCGTTAAGGTAACGGTGTTCTTGAAAGATCCAAAAGACTATGAAGCAATGAACAAAATAAGGGCTGAATACTTTCCCAAAGATGCTCCAGCAAGTAGTGCAGTAGCGATTAAGGATTTCATGATGCCTGGGTTACTAGTTGAGATTGAAGCAATAGCTATAAAAGATTAAGGTAAGAAGACATTCTTGTAAGAGATATTAGATTATGAGAAAACGATTTCAGTTTTTATGTTATGAAAATACAATTATAAATAACTTTGGGTTAATGAATTATAAAAGGAAGTTGAATAAATTACTGAAGTCTTGCACTTTTTGATATAGGTATAAGAAAGGCTGTTATCCTATAATAGGCTAAAGAAAGCGCGAGCTTAACCTTAGCCCAGAAAGGAGAACAGCCTATGGAATTGAAAAATGCTAAAGA
>Ga0209777_10001881_pt1 | contig 28910 bp, 27 predicted proteins | sample FrelakmetHBP12HB_FD_187147 | JGI IMG/M metagenome (GOLD analysis project Ga0209777, IMG submission 187147) | Freshwater lake sediment microbial communities from the University of Notre Dame, USA, for methane emissions studies -HBP12 HB (SPAdes)... | ecosystem: Environmental > Aquatic >...
CATGATCGTTACTGTTGCGCACTTTCTTTATTTTTCGCCATAAAGTTTTCAGTATTTCCTTTTCCGTATCGGTCCAGTCTCGATAGATCACTGAACCGAATCGATTGAGATCATCCGGGGTAAATTTGCGGTCCTGCTCCTGCGGGTGCTTCTCACCGATCAATGAATAGCCGGAGATCGCCTCTTCAAGAGGTTTCCGTTTTTCTAGGTTATAGTCCAGGGTTTCACCCAGCCTTGCAGTAACCGCATCGATCAGCCATTCACGCGCCAGGGTGACAAACTGGACATATTGGTGGTTCTTATAATACCATTCCAACATCGCATATTCAGCAAACAACACATCCTTGGGTTTGTTCACATTTCCAAGCATCAAATCAAATTGAGTTAGCATTTGCTGGCGTAGCACATTAAAAGGTGGAGCAGACTGCGAAATCTGAGCAGTTGCAGCTTCCAGACTCTTTTTCAACGCCGGGATATTCTGCATCAGCGTGAACGGCTGGCAAACCAGAGCTGCCTGGGATACATTCTCCAAGTCCCTGGCAGCCTCCTGGGCGGTTACCCCTGAAGACGGTAATAATTGAGCCAGGCGTTTCGCATTGCCGGTCTGAACGAACTGGTCGGTAGCTGTGATCCAATCAAGCAAACCCACGAATGGGGTCAGATCAAAAACCGGCGAACGGTTCTCCTGCTGATCACGGGCTTCCCATGCGCCATAAAGCACCCGTTCCACGTGCACATTGCGCGCAATGCGCAGGTAAGCTACTGCCAAAAAAGCCAGGAAAGGCAGCGAGCGGAAGGAATGGGTCACATCGAATGCCACCGTCTCGCCGCTTTCCACCACCCCGGTCATTGCATCGAAGATCACCCACAGGTCCGCTTCGCTGTGACCCTCGGGGATATCCACAACCTGCCAGGATATTCCTTTTTCGGTCAGAATGGCACCCATTGCGGCCAGGTTAGGGCTGGCACGCACGGTAGGGGTGGCACAGATTAGAATTTGCTCTGGATGCATGAACTGCGCCATCGCAACCGGAAAAAAACGGGTGACACATTCCTGGCCGTTCCATACAAACGTAGTCTCCTCATATTTAGACGTACCAAGAAAACAGATGATCTTCATTCTGTTGATATCTCCATCAAGACCCAGCCGAACGGCGCAATGGCCTGGGGTATGCCATTTTTAATCATCATGACTGCCCGTTTAGAACGCGGGAAGGCATCGCCCGACTTGCGCGGCGGGCTGTTCCTTCCGGCTTTATGCAGCCTGAAATCGGTGATAAGACGCTCAAAGCGCAAAGGATCGGTTTGCAGGTGCGTCCAGAATGTCTTGGCATCCCATCCTGCACCCCAGCCAATCTGTACCAGTGCCTGGTTATCAGGCAGACTGGCAGCAGCAAGTTGACGATAAAAACGGGCAATGGCTTCCGTATGATCGGCGCGCTCAAACCACTCAACCAACTCGCGGATGCGCGCCAGGCTGTGCGCCTGTGTACGCTTCATCATCTCATCCAGCCAATGTTTACGGTTGGCGAAGTGCAAAACGGGTTCTGCCAGCAGAGAAAAAAGGGCATCATCTATCGTCAGCGAACCAGTGAAAGACACATCGCCCTGGATGGCTTCGAGTTCCACCGGAGAACCTGAGCTTTTCTTGGTTAATACCTGGGCATTGACCAGCAACAGGTTCCCGCCTGCTTTTTGCGGTCCGAACAAGTCCGAGACATGGACAGCGCGCATCAAATCAAGGTTGGGATTGGCGCCGAAAAGTTTGTGTTCAATCCCCTGCCCGGCCCATGCCTTACGGGTGCCGATATCGGTGAGTGACGGTTTAATTTCCTTCCAGCCGTTCCATGCCAGTGCCGTGCGCAGTGCTCCTTTGAGCGACGATCCGGGGATGTACGGATGATCATATACATCCTTGATGAAAGACCTGACACGCGCATCCGTCTTTGCAGAGCGCGGTGTGCCGCGCAGAACATAACGGAACAGGCTAACATCGTCAAAATCCGCCTCGGTAAGCAATTTCCCGGGTACAGGATAACGACCGGTCCGCTCATCACGGCGCAGGAGACTTTCTTTTGCCATCAGCAGGGCGTCCTCATTAATGCGATAAGTGAGGTTGCCATGGGTAACAAAATCAAAATCCTGTTTCAACTCGTCACCATCACCGATATGCAGCGGTGAGAGTGTTTTCAAGCTCAATTTATGGACCGTCATCTCAGGCCTCCCTTCCAACCCACCGCCAACGCCAGGCCGGAACGATAGACCGGGTGACCGGGCAGATCGGCCTTGCCGGAGTACCTCGGACGCACATCCACCAGCGCGCCGGGAATCGGGTGTGGCACGGTACCAAGAGTTGCGCCTTCTTCGATCAGGTTCACGGAACGGCGCCGCTGGCCGCGCAGGCTGGGCGAATCCAGCCATCCCCCCACGCTGACAATCCGGTAGGCGGCTTTCTCCCAGGTCAATGCCCCGGTCTCATCTTCAGACGGCAGATACCGGCTCAGGCTCACCCAGGGCTGGTTCCCAGCATCCGGCAGATCGAGGGCATTCTTCTGGATGAACTTGCAGACACCAAAGCCTACACTGCGCTCCGCACCCAGCCCAGCATCCCCCAGGTCGGCAAACAGGTTATGCAACTGGATCTTAAGCGGATCATCTTCCCTAATCCAATACACCCCAAACCACAAGCCGCAATCTTTGGCATATGTCACCCGCCCGGTGAAGTAGATGGACGAGTTCTGCGCGACACGCCCTAGCGTGACACGCGGGCGGATCTCCTCGCTCCAGACAGGAGATTCCTCATTACGAATAGCAGCGGGCAAGCTGGCAATTTCATCAGTGCTTACCAGCAGCCTGCCACCCATCGGCTTTAAGGCTGCCGCAAAAACATCCGTCATAGTTTGACCGTTCAAAAGCTGCCTGAACAAACCTTCAGAGACGAACTGCACGCGCTTGTAGTCTTTGGCTTGCGACTCAGCGGAGGTATCGTGGACTGCCACCAACGGCACAGGAAAAAAGCGCACATCCCCGGCAAACGGGAAGGTGGATGAAAGGGCGAACGGCGGGCTACCCAGTAAAAATGGGGCGATGAAAGTCTCCACTGCCTGGACGCCGCTTCCAATTGCAAGGCGGTTGACCAGCGCGGCAAACAGGCTATCAGACGGCATGGCAATGGCAGTTTCTTCCTGCCCGAGCCCGTGCCGCCCAAAGTGGAAGCCGCCGCTCTCACTGGAGATATTCCAGGTTTCGATTCGCATGGTTTTACCCTGCCTTGATGGCTTGCGCCAGCTTGCCCTTGATCTTCTCAAAGTCATTTGCCAGGGATTGCACACTGTCATACTTGCCGATCTGGATGGTCTTATCGTAGGCGCTGCTCTCGCGGGCAAAGACTTCAATGTCTGTAAACCGCACCTTGCCGGAACCGCGCGAACCCGACCCGCCAATGTAATCATCTTCGACCAGTTGCATGGCATCAATCACCACCTTCAGGCGGACAAAGTCGGGTTGCTCATAAATACCGAAGACCAGCTCGGCAGGACCAAAGACCGCCCCGGCCGGCACACGTTCCAGCGAGCGCGGCGTGGCTGCGCTGGTGACGCGGTCAATGGCGACTTCGGTTTTGATCTCGGCATAGGGCAGTTCGGTATTCGCTTTTATCATCGCCTCTGCGCTTTCATCCGTGAGGCGCACATCCCTTACCAGCAAACGAGTGGGACTGGAATAATCTTCCGCCGGAACGCCAAACACGTGACAAACCACGCAGCCACCATTTGCCTTGTAATCAGCCTCTGTTTTACAAGTATGGATGGTTACCTGCCCGATGCGGTTATTTTGTTTTTTACCGAGCACTTTTTCGGTCTGTGAGCGCATTTTTCCGCGCAGGCTCGAGCCTGGGATGTAAGGGCGCTTGTCCAACGGGTTGCGAATGACCGCCTTGTCAACCCCGCCAATCTCCAAACCTGTACTGGAACCGCCAATATGCATTCCGGTCAGAGCCTGGATGTTGGCACGAATGAACACACGACCATAAAGATTGATTTCGTTCATTTTATTATCCTCCTTATTAGTTTCTACCGCCTTCAGCGCGGTGATAGGCAAGGATCGCTTCAAAGAGATCCATGAAGCGGTGGAAACGCGTACTGCGCTCGTTGGTTTCGGGGGCTTTATTCACTTCGTCAATGGCGGCACTCAGCACATCCCGCAGCACTTTTACTGATTCACTACGGGCTGTCTGGTAGTCAAGCTTGGGCTTGAGCATGTTCAAGCGCCGCATTGCCTCGACCTGCCGGGGACCTTCCCACATGGTGTCGATCTTGCGCACCTCAGTGAAGATACCCCTAATCTGTGAGCGCGTGAGGTTGTTGCCCACCAGGGTTTTGGCGGTCTGGCGCGCAAATGTGACCATCTCTGCGCCAGTTGGATCATTGGTCATGATCGTAGAAATGTCAGCCATTAGTCACTCTCCTTTGAGTCTTTGGACTTCTTGCGTGTTTTTAATTGGGCCCAGCGGGTAGATGCGCCCCACTGGTCGAGTTTTGAATAATTATCTTCATCCAGTTCTTCGCGGATTGTCTGAATCTCCCTGGCGAGTTCCGGCCTGCCCTTTTCGCGTTCTTCCATGCGCTTGAGCAGGTAGGCACCGCGCCACTGCCAGGGCCCCCAGACATCCTTGTTCCTGTTTTTTTCTGCTCTCTTGGCTTTCTGCTCGGTCAGGTCGCGCAGAACCTGGATGACAGCTTGTGAGCCTTCAAGCTCCTTTACAATACGGACAATGCGCTCAAACTTGGCTTTCACCTGTTCAAACTCGATCCAGGACCAGGGCGTACCGATGAAACCAAATGCATCCTTTCCAATGCGGTGCTTTGCTGATTGCAGCGCAACATCTGCATCCTTGGCTGCCTGATAAATGGGATACTTTCCACCAATAAAAGCCAATCCGGCGCTGAGATGCAGATCTGGGTTCCTGCCAGTGTATTCTGAAAAGTCATTCCGGATCTTCAGAGCCAAATAGGGCATCACATCCCAAGGGCCAAGCAGAAAGACATCATCGCCACCTGCATAGACGGCGTAAATATTGCCACCAAATGACTTATCTTCACAAATGCGCTTGACCCAACCTTCAAAATATAACGACAATTGAAAACTCAGGGTGGAAAGCCTTGCCAGGGTGGCGAAGGTATCCAATCCTTTCTTGAAGATATCGCCCAGGTTGTCAACATCCATGCGCAGAACACCAAGCCGTTTGAAACCACAATCCACTTTTTCCTGCAATTCATCAAAGGTCATCGGAGGAACAGCATTAACGGTGTAACGGAGGGAATGCGCAACCGGGAGTTTGCCGGTACCCGGCCAGGTTCTTTCCGGGTCATCCAACGCCCAGAGTGTGACCCGCTCGATGCCTTCCAGGTCAACCTTACCGGTTGCCTTTTCCAGGAATTGGATCTGCAGGCCAAATTCTTTCAGCGCATCCAAGGCTGTACCAAGAGGGGTATCTTCAGGCGTCTGCCAGCCTAATGCCACGAACTTTGCATTCGGAAGGTTTTTCCCAATATCCCTGGCGAACGAATCGCACAAAGTACAAATGCGCGCCTGGCGCTCATCATAATCTGCAAAGGAATCTGTCTGGAGCACATCACCACCGCACACGGAACAGGTATCATCCGGATTACCGCCGGTTTCAGGCACAGCAAAAATGGCACGGTGGATCTCCTGTTCCAACTCGGTATAGCGATGCTGCTTGGCGCGCCCCAGATCGGCATGCATTTTGCTCCAAAATTCAGGAAACTTGCCTGCCTTGAATCCACTTGCAGGAATCTCAGCGCTACCGAGTGCAAAGTAAAGGCTGGTGCCGTGATGCTGGAGCATTTTTTTGGTTATCATTTTGCGGATCTCCGGCAACCGCTCCTTGGCACCCACCGAGGCGAGCAAAAAGAAATGACCGCCACCAGAATAAATGACATTGGTGTATGGCAATCCCAACTCGCACAAGACCAAGCGCAGCACGGCCTCTGTTAAAAGCTGCAAATAAAACGAACGACCCCGAAGTGTTTGCGCTGCCTTCTTGCTCGAAATGGTATAGATGAACTTTTGAATCCCCGAAATATCACCACCGACCAAGAGTGCGACAGGAGTATCCGGCAATTCCTTACCTTTTTCCCGGAAGGCAGTTCTGGTGGATTCCAAAAGCATATCAATCTCACTCTCAGCCATCCCTGCCATGCAGACTGCCAGGGCCGCAGTCATGCGGCTGTGATCATACAAGGAAACATCCGGCGCGGAGTAGTAGTAGGCCGAAGGGACACACCAGGCTGCAGCCTGCATTGCACCAAGCAGATTCTCAACATAGGACTGCAGATCTCCTGATCCTTGTCGGGCGGCAGCGGTCAGAAAATCCAACAACACCTGATAACCATCACCTTCGGAATCCTTTTCTTTCCGCTCACCTGGAAAAAGCGCCTGCCGACTTAATTCAAGCGGGCGCAATGGTAGAAAGTGCCAATCCTTTTCCCGGCGCGGCTCAACCAAGGCTACCCGGTCAAAAATTGAGATCATCTGTCTGGGTTGCTGTTTGTTCTCATCCGGTTCGACACGTTCGCCCGCACTTAATTTGTCAGCCAACGACACCAATTTGCTTAATGCTTTTTCCTGACCTGGCGATCTCTCTGGCACGTGGTGATAAGCGCCGGCCAATCCCGCGGCCTGGTACGCCTTAGGAACGTAGGTTTGCACAAAGTAAGCTGAATAGGTGGCATGAGCAGGTTGTCCTTCCCCCTCAAAGCCCGGCGCGGATTTACTAGGTGTGGTCAGCGCACGTTGCTCTATTTTCCCGACATCATGCAACAATCCAGCCAGCGCAGCATTTAATACCTTTTCCTCCATGCGACCTCCTTTTTAAAATTCGACGATCCATGTTAATAAAAACAATGGTATCCCCCTTATAACCACCCTTGATGGTAGTATACGGGGTTGATCGTGAAATGTCATGCGGTTTTTTCCGTAATTATTCCTCCACCAACTGTAAAAAACAAACTAAGCAGGCGAACCAACTGCGCCTGGTGGACTTCATCCAAGTCCCAATGTTCAGCTGCTTTACGATATGCAGAACGAAGGTGCTGTTCAACAGTGCGCGGGGAAAGAACCAGTCTCTCAGCTATCTCGGATTGACTCAATCCATCACGAATGAGCAGTTCTACAACTGCCAGTTCTGCCGCGCTCAATTTGGTCAGCACAAAAATACGCGCCAGGTCCCACTGTTCATGCAGGCGTAATGCGCTCAGTTTTTGAGCAGCAATAAAGGGATTGTCTATCGTGCGGAGTGAGTCGAAGACAGGAGAGAGGCGACCCCAAGGTATGACCGGAATTGGAATCAGGCGTGTCCATTCCCCCTCGGCAGCATGTAACCGACCTGACTCTTCCAACCCAGGATGAGAAGATAGATGCCACAGGCAATCCCGGTCTTCAAAAAGCATTTGAGCAACAGCCATACCAAATACAGCCAAGGTGCGGCGACCTCCTGCAATGAGCAGGTGGATGGTATCCCCTTCCAACTTAGCTTTGTAAACTTCGGCATAAAGTACCTGGAACGCAGCCTGCACATCCTCGGGCAAGGTTACATCCTGCAAGGGGATGTTGTTCTGGTTTAATTCCAAGCTGCGTAAATCCATCGTCGGGAAATGGCTACCAACATCTGCCCAAATGACTTGCAATGCCATCCTGGTTTCCAAGCGCTCCTGACAAGTATGCACCACTACAACAGTGTCAGGCAGATCCGCCATTTCTCTCAGACAATCGAGAGCAAGAGTGACCAATTGAGGTTTCGCCCCGAGTGTAGCAATCAGCCTTGATGGAATTCTTAACATTATCTTCTAGATGTTTACGCCATGACTAATTAAATCCGCCTTTTGATTGGATACAATCTACAAATCTAAAATTATTATACTTCTATTCTTTCCGCCAACATTCGATAAGATTTACGAGTAACCGTGACGATAGGTCATGCCAATCTCTCATCGCAGGCATGGCGATACCCGCAGTGGCGGCAGCGCTGCTCGTCTTCGTGGGAACGTTCCACGTTGGAGCGGTGTTCGTCACGGCGGATGTCGGCCAGCAGGTCGAGCAGGGCCGATTCGAGCCCGGGTGTGTAGTCCACGGCAAAGTCGCGGGCCGGGTAGTGGATAATGCCGTGCGGCGGGCGCTTGCCATAGGTCTTCTGAACCAGCAGGCAGTAGACCGCCACCTGGAAAATGTGCGCGTCGTAGGGCGCTTCGGGCGTGCGCCCGGTCTTGACCTCCACCGGGATGAGTTTGCCGTTCTGTTCAACCAGGTAATCCGGCCGGCCGGTGAGGCCCAGGTGCGCATCGAAGAGCGGCTTCTCGACCGCGCCCCAGGCGCGCGTGTCAGTGTAGACCACCCGTCCGCCGGGGAGACCGGCGCGGCGGCGCTGGCGCCCCGAGAGGAATAACAGGACGATGGCGATCAACAGGATTGCAAGACCGATGTAGAGAGAAGTCATGGAATATCATCGGAGGCGGAAGAAATTATGCTCCAGGCGGCGTCCCCGCCGCCGGGGACTGCGGCGAGAGCAAATATAGGATGGATATTAAATAATTTGCCTGGTGCAGAAGGCGACGAGCAGAACCAGCGCCGCAAGCAGCAGGATCAACGCCAGTGCCCGCGTCAGGCTGGAAGCGATGACCTGCCGCCCGTGGAGGCGGTGGAGTTCGGTCCCGGCGGTCATTTCAGCCTGGTTGGTGGATTCGATCCCTTGCTGGTGGTACCACCAGGCACGCGCACAGTAGATGTAAGAGCCTACTTCGGAAGCACGGATGGTTTTCATGCAATCTGCTCCATAGCACATATATTCTACCGCCTCTTGTACTAATATAGGAACTTTGATCGAACATGATGCTTACGATTATGGGAATTTTGATTCATATATTTGCGCGGTACCTTGTAATATGTTTCAGATGATTTTTAACGTATAATTCTCCCGACGGAGGAATCCATGTCCAACCTGCCTGAGATCGACACCCCCTTCCTGCTCGACTTCCTGACCAAACTGCTCAACACGCCCTCGCCCACCGGCTTTGCCGAACCGGCGATCTCGTTCACCGAACAGACCCTCAAAGCTTTCCCTGCGCTCAAACTTTCCCGCACCCGCAAGGGAGCGTTGACCGCCACCTGGCGCGGCGAGCAGGACGAGGCTCCGCGCGCCGTAACGGCGCACGTGGACACGCTGGGTGGGATGGTCAAGGAGATCAAGTCCAACGGGAGGCTGAAACTGTCCAAGATTGGCGGCTTCACCTGGAACACCATTGAGGGCGAAGGCTGCACCGTCTTCACCCGTTCCGGGCGGCAGGTGCGCGGTTCCATCCTGCTGACCAAGGCCTCCAGCCACGTCTTCGGCGCGGAAGTGGGCGAGATGAAACGGAGCGAGGACACGCTCGAGGTGCGGCTGGACGCCCGTACGACGTCCGAGGCGAAAACGCTCGACCTGGGCATCGGGGTGGGAGACTTCGTGGCCTTCGACCCGCGCGTGGAGGTCAATGCCGGGTTCGTCCGCTCCCGGCACCTGGACGACAAGGCCTGTGTCGCCGCGCTGGTTACGGCGGTCAAGGCCCTGGCGGACGCCGGACGCAAACCTGCCCGGACGGCGACCCTGCTGATCAGCAACTACGAGGAGGTCGGTCACGGCGCGGCGGCGGGCATCCCGGCTGACGTGGAAGAACTGCTGGTGGTGGACATGGCTGCCGTGGGCGAGGGCCAGAACTCGGACGAGTTCCACGCCTCGCTGTGCGTCAAGGACAGCGGCGGGCCGTACCATCACGACATGTCGAACCGGCTGAGGGCGCTGGCAGAGAAGAACGAGATCCCCTACAAGGTGGACATTTACCCACACTACGGCTCGGACGGCGAGGCCTGGTGGAACGCGGGTGCGGACGCGGCGGTGGCGCTCATCGGCCCCGGCGTGGACGCCTCGCACAACTACGAGCGCACCCACACCGAAGCGCTGGTGGCGACGACCAGGTGGGTGCTGGCGTATTTGCTGGAAGAGTAATCGTCCACGACGGAACACAAAGGAATAAGAAGTTATCTTGGGAGCCAAATGCATATCCTCCATGTGGTAGGCGCCCGGCCAAACTTCATCAAGACCGCGCCCGTGGAGGCGGCCCTGGCGGCGCGGGGCGTGACCCAAACCATCGTGCATACCGGGCAGCATTACGACTCTCGTATGTCCGGCGTGTTCTTCAAGGAATTGGGACTCCCTGAGCCGGACCTCAACCTGGAGGTCGGGTCGGGGAGCCATGCCGTCCAGACGGCCCAGATCATGCAGCGCTTCGAGCCAGTGGTGCTGGAGCGCAAACCGGACATGGTGCTGGTCTATGGCGATATCAACTCCACCCTCGCGGCGGCGCTGGTCTGTGCAAAGCTGCTGATCCCGGTGGGGCACGTGGAAGCCGGCTTGCGCTCGGGCGACCGGACCATGCCGGAGGAGATCAACCGCCTGCTCACCGACCAGATGGCCGACCTGCTCTTCACTCCTTCCATGGACGGGAACGACAACCTGCTCCGGGAAGGCATCCCAGCGGAGAAGATCAAGCTGGTGGGCAACGTGATGATCGACACGCTGGTGCGCCTGCTGCCCAAGGCCGAGAGGCGCTGGCCGCAGTTGGAAACAGAGATCCCACCCGGGCCTTTCGCCCTGGTGACCCTTCACCGCCCGTCGAACGTGGACGACCCGCGGCAATTGTCCCGCCTGCTGAAAGCGCTCGGCAGGATCGGACGGGATATTAATGTGCTATTCCCGGTACACCCGCGCACCCGCCAGTCCATTGCAGATAGCGGACTCGAGGTCCCGCGAACGGTGCGCTTGATGGAACCGCAGGGTTACCTGGATTTCCTGGCCCTGCAAAGCCATGCCGAAGCCCTGATCACCGATTCGGGCGGCGTCCAGGAGGAAACCACTTACCTGGGTGTTCCCTGCCTGACTCTGCGAGATAACACCGAACGTCCCGTTACCGTGACGATCGGTACGAACTTATTGATCGGAGGGGACCTCAAGCGACTGCAGGCAGAAGTGAGGCGCATCCTAGCGGGCCAGGGGAAGCAGGGGCAGCGTCCGCCGCTCTGGGATGGGCATGCCTCCGAGCGTATCGCCGAGGAAATCATCCGGCCAGATTGGAGAAAACCACCATGAACTTCAGCGACTACCAGACCAAATCCCGTAAGACCGCCAAATACCCGTCCATTGGGCACCCGGTCATCTATCCCACCCTCGGGTTGACCAACGAGGCCGGGGAAGTGGCTGGGAAGATCAAGAAGATCTTCCGCGATAAGTCCGGGATCATCAGCGCAGCGGACCGCGAAGCCCTGAATGGCGAACTCGGCGATGTGCTGTGGTACCTGGCCCAGGTCTGCACCGAGCTGGAAATTTCGCTGGACGAAGTTGCCGAGCATAACCTTGAAAAATTATTCTCGCGCCTGGAGCGCGGCATGATCGGCGGGGATGGGGATAACCGGTAATTAGCTGCGGTGCGGTATAATCCCGTCTTGCCACGCTGTGAATACCGTCACAACTCACGCGGAGAAGGCAAGGGCATTTTATGCAGGCTAAAAAGAAATTATTTCGCACGCTTGGTGTCATTTTCTTTTCCATTGGCATCCTGGCCGGGATGGTGATGTTCATTCTCATGAACTGGGCATACTTCGAAGCGGATTTTTACTTCGGTTATACCTTCCCCGCGGATAAGACACTTACCACCTTGAGATGTCCCCTGCTGATGACATCCTCTGAAACGGGCGCCGTCACAGCCAGCATCACCAACAATACGGACCTGGACCTCTCGATTCTGGTCCGGACCGAGATCAGTTACTTCGGTGCGGCCACATCGGAAAGTGTCAGCTATCCTGTCGCAGTGGGCGAAACACGCAGGCTGAGCTGGACGGTCACATCCGATGACATCGCTTACGGACACCTGATCATGGCACGCGTGTACGTGTTCAATTCATATACTCTTCCCTCCCGCACCAATACCTGCGGTACGGTGGTGGTTGGCCTGCCCGGGTTGACCGGCATCCAACTCTTTATTATTGTGCTTGCGCTCAGCCTGATCAGCCTGGCGGCTGGTTGGGGCCTGTGGCTGGCTGGCAGTCGTCCGCTCCATGTGGAAGGATTCATTGGGATGCGCGCCATGATCATTCTCACGGCTGTTGTGCTGCTCGGCATCCTCGCCGGTTGTCTCGGCTTGTGGGGACTGGGCCTGATCTGCTGTGTTGCCAGTGTGCTATTGATCTTCTCGGTGGTCGGGTACTACATCCAAAAAGCGTAAGAAAAAGCCACGCTGGTCATGCCCCTCTGCCCTTTCCAGGAGAGGAACCAGCCGGCTGAGCGCCGAATCCTTCGATGAAATTTGCGGGAAGGAGATAATTGCTGATGGCCTGTAAAAATTGCAACTCTCTGAACCAGAAACGCCAATTCTCCTCCAAGGGGGAGTTGACCCGCTTCCTGCGGCGGCTGCGCAATCTCGTGGAAGATGGGAAAATTGTCGAATTTCCGTCTTTTACCGACCTGGCGGATGTGGAGGATGATGGCAGCTGGCCGGATATAATCGAATGCCAGTTTGGCTGCCCGGACTGCGGGACAGAATTCGCCTTCAAAGCCAATTCCCATCATAAGAAAGCCCCCGAATGGCTTCCGAAACGGGCAACGCATCGCCGGCGCTAATCCCGCCAAACTCTAATCATCCTCATATAAACCCCCCCTTCATTATTTGGTAGAATCAAACCAGACAGTTCTTGTCCGAATGTTCCTTTATCTCAAAGGACACTGAGGGGCGCAAAGGAAGAAGATTTCCTTTGTGAACCTGCGTGCCTTTTGTGTTTGGATTTTGGAGACCCTTATGGCTAGTATGGAAAAGTTTACCCAGCGGGCCCGTCGTGTACTCTCCCTGGCCCACCAGGAAGCCGAGAACGCCCACCAGGGGTTGATCGGCACGGAGCACCTGCTGCTCGGCTTGTTGACGGAAGACGGCGGGGTGGCCGGACGCGTTTTGCGCGAACTCGGTCTGGAGACGGAACGTGTGCGCGAGATGATCCAGCGCGTCAGCGGCGAGGGGCGCTATGAAAGTGGGAAGGTCGAGCTCGCCCCCGACACCCAGCTTGTACTCGAATACGCCATCGAAGAGGCCCGCAAGATGGGGCACCACTACATCGGCACCGAACACCTGCTGTTGGGACTGGTCCGCTCGGAAGGCGCGGCGATGGAGGTTCTTAAGAAACTGGGCGTGACCCCTGACCAGGTTCGCCGCCAGACCCGCCGCGTGCTGCAGGAAAGCAGCGGATCCCAGGCCTCGGCCGTCCCGGAGACAGCCAAGCCGGGCGGCAAGCAGGAACCCAAGACCCCGCTGGTGGACCAACTGGCGACCGACCTGACCACCCTGGCAGAAGAAGGCAAGCTGGACCCGGTCATTGGCCGCCAGACCGAGATCGAACGCGTCATCCAGATCCTGGCCCGCCGTACCAAGAACAACCCGGCGCTGATCGGCGAACCGGGCGTCGGCAAGACGGCCATTGTCGAGGGACTGGCCCAGCGCATCACGGATGGCGACGTCCCTGCGCCGCTGCTGGGCAAACGCGTCCTGAAACTGGACGTGGGTTCGCTGGTGGCCGGGACGATGTACCGCGGCCAGTTCGAGGAACGCCTCAAGCGCGTCATTGACGAACTCAAGGCCACCAAATCCATCCTGTTCATTGATGAATTCCACATGCTGGTGGGGGCCGGTTCCGCTGGTTCTGCCGTGGATGCGGCCAACATTCTTAAACCGGCGCTTTCGCGGGGTGAATTGCAGTGCATCGGCGCCACCACACTGGACGAATACCGTAAGCACATCGAATCCGACGCTGCCCTCGAACGCCGTTTCCAGCCCATTGTGGTGGACGAACCATCCGTGGAAGAGACCATCGAAATCCTCAAAGGCATCCGCAAGATGTACGAAGAACACCACCACCTCGTCATCTCGGACGAGGCTCTCGAGGCGGCGGCTCAACTCTCGGCCCGCTACGTGTCGGACCGTTTCCTGCCCGACAAAGCGATCGACCTGATAGACGAGTCTGCTTCGCGCGTGCGTATGTACAAGTCCGGCGCATCCACATCTGCAAAGGATATTTACAAACAACTGAAACTGGCACGCGCCAACCGCGCCCTGGCCCAGGAAGAAGGCAAGGCCGAGGACGTGCTCACCTGGGAAGCCCAGGAAGCCGACTTGAACGAACAACTCAAACAGATGAAGTCCAGTTGGGAACGCGCCAAAAGCCCGGTCGTCACCGGCGAGGATATTGCCGAAGTAGTCGCCATGTGGACCGGCGTGCCGGTCATGCAGATCGCCGAGGCGGAGTCGAAACGCCTGCTCAAGATGGAAGAAGAACTCCACAAGACCATCATCGGCCAGAAAGAAGCCATCCAGTCCATCGCCAAGGCGGTCCGGCGGGCACGCGCCGGGCTCAAAGACCCGAAGCGGCCGATCGGCTCGTTCATGTTCCTCGGTCCGACCGGCGTCGGCAAGACCGAGTTGACCAAGGCTCTCGCCAAGTTCATGTTTGGGAGCGAGGAAGCCCTGATCCAATTGGATATGTCCGAGTTCATGGAACGCCACACGGCCAGCCGCCTGGTCGGCGCGCCGCCCGGTTACATCGGCTACGACGATGCCGGTCAACTGACCGAAGCTCTGCGCCGCCGCCCGTACTCCATCGTTGTCTTCGACGAGGTCGAGAAGGCCCACCCCGAGGTCCACAACATGCTCCTGCAGATCATGGAGGAGGGCCATCTCTCCGACGCCAAGGGCCGCACGGTGGACTTCCGCAATGCCATCATCGTAATGACCACCAACGTTGGGGCGGAAGAGATCAGGAAGCAGACCTCGCTCGGCTTCCAGCTCAAACGCGATGAAAAGACCGAGGAGCGCACTTCCTACGAAGAGATGCGCAAGAAACTGACCGAGTCACTCAAGAAGGTCTTCCGCCCGGAGTTTATCAACCGGCTGGACAGCGTCATCGTCTTCCGCGCGCTCAACAAGGACGACATCCGCCAGATCGTCAACCTGGAGTTGAACAAGGTAACCGAGCGGCTGGCCGAACACGAGGTGACGCTGACCGCCACCGAAGCCGCCCTGGACCTATTGGCGGAGCAGGGCTATAACCCGGAGATGGGCGCCCGGCCTTTACGCCGCGTCATTCAGCAAAAAGTGGAGGACCCGCTCTCAGACTCCCTGCTCGCCGGAACGTTCCGCGAAGGCGATACCATTCTCGTAGATGTGGTGGAGAAAGATGTGGCGCTGAAACGGGCACAGACCCCCGAAAAAACACCCGAACCGGTTTCATGATCATTAGGGGGCACGATATCCTCTGACGGGGACGAATATATCGTGCCCCTGCAGTTTTGGAGGTATTTATGGGTAAAGAGTTACGCGGTAGTCCCGATTCCAAAAAGGGACAGGTTGCAACGCTTGCCGGAGGTTGTTTCTGGTGCCTCGAAGCCGTTTTTGACGAACTCAAAGGCGTGGAATCGGTTGAATCGGGCTACACCGGCGGAAAGGTCCCGAACCCCACCTATGCCCAGGTCTGCGACGGGGATACCGGTCACGCCGAAGCCGTCCAGGTCACATTCGACCCGCAGGTGCTTTCGTACCACGACCTGCTGACAATCTTCTTTGCCATCCACGACCCTACCACCCTCAACCGTCAGGGCGCAGACGCCGGCACGCAATATCGCTCGGCCATCTTTTATCACGATGAGCAGCAAAAGGAGATCGCCGGGCAGGTCATCCAGGAAATTACCGACAGTTCCATTTGGGACAACCCCATCGTGACCGAGGTCACGCCATTTGACAAGTTCTATCTAGCCGAGGATTATCACCAAGAATACTTTGCCCACAATTCCTTACAGCCGTATTGTCGCATTGTCATCGCGCCCAAGGTATCCAAATTCCGGCAGATGTTTGTGGACCGGCTGAAGAAGTGAAATATATATCCCGGTGAAAAAAGTGAGTGATCGCCAGCAATGGCGGTCACTCACTTTTTTTGAAGGCTTGGGATAATCCCCTGTTATTAGAGGGTTTTTACAGGAATTAATGCTATGGCACCGGTGTGGGTTTGGGATCCATGACGTCGTAAACACCGATCACCAGCAGGGACGGGTCACCGGCAGCCTGGGCGGCTTTCATCTGCGCTTGGCGCGCCAGGTCAGTGGCATTCCTCAAAATTCGCAGGGCCTCGTCGGGGTTGTGGAAACCCATACTGTTCGCCGAGGAGATGAAGTCCCACATATACTGGGCATGACGGTGGAGAGTCCGCGCTTCGTCGAGCAGGGCAGGATCGGAGTCCGGTTTCGCCGCAGCGGCTGTGATGGCCGTGATGGCATCAATCAAGGCATCCTCGCTGCCAATCTTTGCCTGGTAGACGGTATCCTGTATGACACTGACGCGCGCCAAAACGACATCCACATCCGTGTGGCACTGTCCGCACGACTGCTGCGGGTCGAGCAGCGGACTCATGATGTCGTGGCTGGAATACTTCATCGCCCCGTCACGGACGTAGGGCATGTGGCAGTCGGCACACGAGACGCCGGCATTGAAGTGCGTGCTGCCGGCGGTGTATAACTCGTAATCCGGATGCCGGGCTTTCATGATGGGCGTGCCGGTGCCGGGATAGGTCCAGTCGGAGAAGTTGATGCTGTCTTCGTACTGGATAATATCTTCGACGCGTGTGCCATTGGCCCATGGAACGGTCAGGACCTTGTTCTCACCTGAGAAAAAATAGGTGACATGGCAATTGGCGCAGACCGCCGAACGCATCTGCTGGCGGGTAAAGGTACGCCAGTCAATGCCCTGGGCTTTAAAGGCCGCATCCACCGCCGGGTTGGTGATGACCAGGCGCATCGTCCCGGCTTCGTGACAGTTGGCGCAGCCGATGGGGTTGTTGATACTGGCGGTCATATCCGAGAACAGGCTGGCATCATAGGCTTCCATCCCCATCTGCGCCCACAGGCCGGGGTTATCAGATGACTTGCAGGAATAACAAGTGGCATGCGTGGTGGCGGTTACGCGTTTCGTGGCGCGGACGTCTATCAGGGTATTCTCGTGGCCGCGCGGCTGGTTATAGTCGTGGCTGAAGGAATAGCCGGCAAACAGGATCACCAGGCGCGGGTCTTCGAGCAGGTAGGAGTATTGCGCTGACCCGCCGTAGGCGGTGGGCGTATTATTGTTTGCAGTCAGGAGCAGGGACGAATATTCATTTGGATAGTTCACGCCCCACAGGGAGGAATCAGGTTCGAGTGGCAGGATGGTGGCAATCGGCTGGACAACGGCACGTTCCTGGGGCGGCTGGTTCTTCAAGAAAATCAGCACACCAGCCAGTACGGCTGCCAGGACGAGAATGATCCCAACCAAGATGAGAGTGGTGTATTTTTTCATTTTCCATAAACCTCCGAGTCCTGATAAGGAGTAAGTGACAATCCCCGATTCCCGTGGGCGACCGAGCGATGACAGTCCCAGCAATAGCGGTCAAACGGCTGTGGACCGGCGAGGATGCTCTCGACTGTGTCTTTGTGACAGCGGATGCAATTGGCCTGGACGATTTCGTCCGTCTGGTGCGTGGCGCGGATGGCTACCGGATATGTTTTGAACGTGAATGAGAACACGTCCCGCATCCCGGAATACCCTTTGTAAAGATAATAACTGGCAATGTTCTGGTGCGGGAGATGACAGTCGGTGCAGGCAGTAAAATGTGCGTGTGCCGCATGGAACCAGCCCTCGTACTCCGCATCCATCACGTGGCAATTGTTGCAGGTAGCCGGTTCGTGCCCCAGGTAGGACGGCGCGTCCGTGGCCCAAGCGAAGACCCCGAGGGCAGCAAGGAAGAACAGAATTCCAAATATTAGGGGAAAATACTTCTTCATCCTGTCCCGTCAGTGAGGATAGGTAGAGCCGAATCCGATACCTATATCGTATATCAATTTTACCAAAAATCAATGGGTAATCCTTGATTTTTGTCAACTTGTGACAACTTAGGTCCTGGAACCATTAATGCTGTTCCGTGGAAACCTCCGTCTGAGTTTGTATTTCAATGGCTGCGCGGTTCAAATAACAGAAACTGTTGACCCCGTCTCAGTCTTCTCAACCTCGATGCGGGTCGGGAAGGCGTCTTTCAGTTCATCCAGATGCGTGATGACCAGGATCTTGGCGAAGTCGGCGCGCACGGCATTGATGGACTGGATCAACCGCTGGCGCCCCTGGGTATCCTGCGAGCCGAAGCCTTCGTCAATGACCAGCATTTGCAGGCGCGCCCCTTTGCGCTGGGCCAGGACTTCCGAAAGAGCCAGCCGGATGGCAAAGTTGACCCGGAATGCCTCCCCGCCGGAGAACATCTCGTAATCGCGTTCCCCGGCCCCGTCGCTGACCTGGATCTCCAGTGTCTCGCGCAAGTCCTTGCGCTTCTCGTCCTTATATTTCGCCTGCGTCTCGAAATGCAGACGCATGGTATCGTCGCTCAGGCGGCCGAGGATCTCGTTGGCCTTCATCTCGATCTCCGGCAGGGCCTGCTCGATGAGCAGCGCCGGGACGCCATCCTTGCCAAAGGCACGCTCCAGCGCCTTATACCGGCCAATCTGCAAGGCCAGTTCGCTACGCTCGGCCTCCAGTTTTTTCCTGCGCTTGCGCAAGTCGTCCAGTACGGCGACCTTCTGGCGTGCCGCACCGACTTCCTGGTTCAATTGGTTTTCGCGCTCCTGCGTATCGAACAGGGCGCGCTCGGCGCCATCCAGATCAGGGGCCTGAGCTTCCACAGAGGCCAGGGTTTCCTCTGCAGACTGGTATTCAATCTGCTGGCTGGCTATTTCGGCGACCAGTGTCGTGACCTGGGAAGTGAGGTTGGCGATTTCATCGTCGAGCGGTTTGAGAGCCGCCCGGGCAGACTCAAGCGCCCGGTAAGCACTTTCGGCGGGGCGCGCTTGGACCTCGGCCCGGCGCGCCGCGTCGTGGGCTGCCGCGTCATAGCCGAGAGCTGAAAGCTCCCTGTCCACCTTCGCCAGTTTTTTGCGTGCCTCGGCCGCGAATTTCTCGCCCTCGAGCAGTTTATTGACCCGTGCAAGGCGCTTCGCCCCGCTGGTCTCCCACTCCCTGGTCTGTTTTTTCATTGCCTCCAGCCGCTCGGTCAGCTGGGCGACGGTATTCGAGAGACTGAGCCGGTCGGCGTCGGCGCTGGCATAATTCGAGATCTGCGCTTCGTAATTCGTAAGCCGGGCGGCGAGTTCTTCAGTCGCAGACTTGTTCGCCCGCCAGGTATCCCCCTTTTGTTTGCCTTCGGCTTGCAGTTGTTCCAGCGTGGACTGGCGATGCTCTGCGCTGAGCGGCTGCCCGCACAGCGGACAGACCGCGCCGTCGGCCGCTTCAAGTTTTTCAATACGCAGCTTGAGTTCGTCCATCTCGGTTCTCAGGCTGGTGTTCTCAACCCGCAATTCCGCCTGTCGCTCATGCCCGGCCTGGATCTGCTTTTCCAGCGTGGCGCGTTCGTCGAGTTTCGTTTCGGCTTCGGCCATTGTTTTTTTTGCAGACTCCAACTCAGTGGCCAATTCAGCGGATATTGATAACTGCTGGCTGACAACCTCCCCCTGCCCCTCCAGTGTCTCTTTTTCCTGTTCCAGCTTTGCTTTTTCGGTATTAATCTCGTCCAGGAACGGAAGGCGGCGTTTTTCCTGCTCGTAAAATTGGGAAGCAGTTCCCTCCCATTTTTCAAGTTCCTGGCGGGCCTGCTGCCAGGAGGCATAAGCCGCTTCGACCTCGCCGGAACGCCCCAGCAGGTCTGCATGGGGTTGGCGCTCGGCCTCCCGCCCAGCAAGACGGGTCTGGAGCGCGGAAAGGTTCGTCTGCGAACGTTCCAGGGCCTGCCTCATCTTTTGGACCAGTTCGCGCTGCCTGTCCAGCCCGGCACGCATCTGCTTGACGCCTGCCAGCGCTGCCTCCAGGGCTTTGCGGTTGGTCACCAGTCCACTCAGTTGGGTTTCTAGTTCCGCCAGACGCAACTTGCGGGGTTCTTCCTCGGCCAGTTCAGCATCGATCTCGGTCGTGCGGCCGTCCAACGCACCAAGATTACTCTCCAAAACCTTGCGGCGCCCAGCGGTGCGCTCTTTGTAGACTTCCCAGACCTCCAGGCCAAGGATGTTACCCAGGATTTCTTTGCGGCGGGTGGGCGGCTGCTGGGCGAACTGGTCAGCGCGGCCTTGCAGGAAGAACGAGACATTGATGAAGGTATCGTAGTCCAGGCGCAGCACCTGCTCGATGCGCGCCTGGGTCTCGCGGTTGGTATACTCGGTAAGGGGGCGCCATGCGTCGCCATCCGAAATCTGGAATTCCAATGTGGTGGTTTTCCCCCGCGCCAGCGACCGGATGACCCGGTACTGGTTGTTCTCGTACCCAAACGTGAACGCCACTTCAGCAGCCGCAGACTGCAAGTTGATGACCGATTCATCCCGCTTGCGCGCCTGACCGAAGAGCGCCCAGGTCATCGCATCCAGCAGCGAGGATTTACCTGCGCCGTTTTGGCCCGATATACAGGCCAAGTCGAAGCCGCTGAAGTCCACTTCAACGGAGTCGCGGTAGGAAAGGAAGCCGGAAAGTTTCAGGCACAGGGGAATCACAATCCTATTTTAACCTCAAAGGCGCAAAGAGCGCAAAGAAAAGCAGAGTTTTGTCACCGAGATTTGCTTTTATTCCCCTGGTCCAGATTCCGTTTGGCTTGCCCATCCTCCAGACTGATGTTATCATTCCAGCGTGGTCTCCAACCTCTCCAAGCGCAACCGCACGCGGGTCATCCTGGCAGCCATCATCCTGGTAACCATCCCTTGCTATTGCCTGGGGATCATCGTTCGACGACTTGCTCCAGACCTGAACCCTGTTACTTCGACCCCTACTGCGACATCCACTGCCACGCCGACCTCGACCTACACGCCCTCTACAACCCTGACCCTGACTCCCACCTCGACCTTCACCCTGACGACCACCCCCATGCCCACCACCACGCTGACCGTTAGCCCCACACCAACATCCACCTGGACCCTGCCCCCCACGCAAACTTTCACACCAAGCGCAACACCGATACTAACATTTACACTGACACCGACTTCAACTTTTACGCCGATTTCCACCTTCACCAACACTCCCCTCCCACCAACCCCCACCGATACTCCCATCCCACAGACTCCCACCGACAAGCCGACAGAACCCTCTATACATCTGCTATCCCCCTGAATTCCAATGACTGATATAACTCCTTTCCTCAAAGAACTGCTCACCGCCCCCGGTCTCTCCGGCTACGAAGACCCCGCTGCTGAAATCATCTCCGCCAAATGGAAACCGCTCGTCCATGAGATCAGCCGCGGCAGACTCGGCTCTCTGCATGGGTTGCAGCCCGGTGTCGGCAAAAGCCCGCGCCCATCCGTGCTGGTCGCGGCGCACATGGACGCCATCGGCCTGATGATCACCGGGTGTACAGACGGCTTCCTGCGTCTCACCCAGGTCGGCGGCGTGGACCCGCGCGTCCTGCCCGGCACGCTGGTCACGGTGTACGCCACGGGCGCGGGCGGGCGCCAGCCCATCCCCGGCGTGGTCGTTCAGCCGCAATCCCATCTCCTGCCTCCCGACATAGGCACGGGTCCCGTCCCGTTGGAATACCTGTTCATGGATACCGGCCTCCCGGCACGGAGCGTGGCGGACCTTGTCCAGGTCGGGGATGTGGTCTCGTATGCCCAGCCCCCGGTCGAGTTGAGCGGAGAGACGATCTCCGGTCACACATTGGATAACCGCGCCTCGGTCGCCGCGCTGACCGTCTGCCTGGAAGAGTTGCAGTTCCGCCCGCATGTCTGGGATGTGTGGGCGGCTGCCACCACGCAGGAGGAAATTGGCATGATCGGGGTCACCGGCTCGACCTTTGAACTGCACCCCACGATCGCCATTGCCGTGGATGTGACTTTTGCCAAGGGTCCCGGCGCCAATAATTGGCAGACCTCCCCGCTGGGCAAAGGCCCGACCCTGTGCATGGGGCCCAATATCCACCCGGCCTTGCACAAAGCGATGAATGACCTGGCTGACAAACTGGAAATTCCCTACGGATTGGAGTACTCCCCGCGTCATACCGGGACGGATGGCGCTGCCATGCAAGTGGTGGCGGAAGGTATCCCCACCCTCGTGGTGGGCATCCCGCTGCGTTATATGCACACACCGGTGGAAGTGGTCGCCATTAAAGATATTCAACGCGCCGGAAGATTACTGGCCGAATTCATCGCCGGGCTGACGGCGGATTTCGTGGAAAAGATCACCTGGGATGATTAGCATGCCGACTATCGGAAACGCTCAACTTAGATTGCTCGAAAAGCTTTGCAATGCTTGTTCAGTCTCCGGCGACGAGGGCGAAGTACGCAGGATCGTCCTGGAAGAACTCAAAGGCCACGCCGGGGATGTCAGAGTGGATAGCCTCGGCAATGTGCTGGTCACTCGCACTGGGTCCGGTCCTACGACTTCGCTCAGGGCAGGCAAAAAGCGCTTGAAGGTCATGGTTTCAGCCCACATGGATGAAGTCGGACTGATGCTGGTGGCCGACGACGGCGATGGCCTGTTCCGCTTCGAAATTGTCGGCGGCATTGATCTCCGCCAGTTACCCGGCAAGGCTGTGCTGGTGGGCAAAGACCACCTGCCCGGCGTGATTGGGGCATGCCCCATCCACCTGACCACCGCCGAGGAGCGCAAGAAAATAATTCCGCTGGATACTCTCCGCATCGATATTGGCCCAGGCGGTGGCAAAGCCAAGCTTGGTGACCGGGCCACTTTTGCCACCCGTTTCCAGCGTAATGGCCCGGTAATTATCGCCAAAGCGCTCGACGACCGACTCGGTGTCGTCGTTCTGCTCGAACTGGTCAAGAACGCCCCACCCAACATCGACCTGCTGGCGGCCTTCACCGTCCAGGAGGAAATCGGCCTGCGCGGGGCAAAGGTCGCCGCCTACGCCTTCAACCCAGACCTGGCGGTTGTGGTGGACGCGACTCCCGCCAACGACCTGCCAAGTTGGGACGGCGAGGATAATAATTCCTATAATACGAAACTTGGACTTGGCCCGACTATTTACATCGCTGACAGCGTTACCTTCTCTGATCCGCGACTCGTCCGTCATATCAGCGAGGCAGCCCGGACCGAAAATATCCCCTTTCAATTCCGCCAGCCGGGCAGCGGCGGGACGGACGCTGGAGCCATCCATAAAGCGCGCGCCGGGATCCCCAGCGTCTCGGTATCGGTGCCGCATCGGTACAGTCACACTGCTGCCTCGATCGCCCGTCTCGACGATTGGAAGAACACCCTCGCGCTGCTCCATGCCGCGCTAAGAGGTCTTACTCCGGAACTCCTGACGCCTGACCGGGCATGACCAATCCTTGTTCATCTGTGTTACCCATTGGTGAAAAAAAATGAAACAACTCATCCAAAAACTGACTGAAACCTTCTCCCCCTCCGGCTATGAATCCGCCATCTGCGAAGTCATCCGCAAGGAAATCAAACCCCTCGCCGACAAAATTCACGTGGACGCGCTGGGCAACCTGATCGCCCGCGAGGGCTCCAAATCAAGGAGCGGTCTGAAGATCATGCTGGCCGGCCACATGGACGAGATAGGACTGATGGCCACCCACATTGACGGGAATGGTTTCATCCGCTTTACCGGCCTGGGCGGCATCCGTCTGGCAGCCCTGACCGGCGGCCGCGTCCGCTTCATGAACGGCACACCCGGTGTCATCAGCTCGGACCGGCTCACCGATCTGACCAAGGTTCCCACGCTCGAGCAGTGCTTTATTGACGTAGGAGCTACCAGCAAGGAGGATTGCCCGGTGAGGGTGGGCGATGTGTGCGCCTTCGAACGTCCATTCCTCGACCTGGGAAACCGGATGATCGCCAAATCCATGGACGACCGCATCGGCTGTGCGGTCATGATCGAAGCCTTGCGTGCTCTGAAGACTTCTCCTCACGAACTTTATTTCGTCTTTACCACGCAGGAGGAAGTGGGCCTGCGTGGAGCCACCACCTCCGCCTTCGGCGTGGATCCAGACCTCGGCCTCTCAGTGGATGTGACCGGCACCGGCGACACGCCAAAAGGTTCCAAGATGGAAGTCTCCCTGGGTAAAGGGCCGGCGATCAAAGTCAAGGATGGGGGCATGCTGGCTGACCCGCGCATTGTCGACTGGATGATCCGCACCGCAGAGAAGGCGAAAATCCCCTATCAGCGCGAAGTCCTAGAAGGCGGTACCACCGACGCACGCGCCATCCAGATGGCACGCGCCGGGGTCCCGGCCGGCTGCCTCTCGGTCCCAACCCGCTACGTGCACCACCCGTCCGAAATGGTGGACACCGCCGACGTCGAGAATTCCGTCAAACTGCTGGTTGCCCTGTTGAGGGCTCCAGTGAATTTATGAACGACCTTCAAACAAAATCGGCGCACCTATTCGGGTGTGCCGATTTTGTTCTTAAGACCTTCATCTGGTGGGTTATTATTTCTCCTCTTCCTTCTTTTCCTTCTTCGGCATTCCCCACAGGAAGATGGCCACGCCGATGCCGATGGCGAACGCGCCCTGCGCACCCCAGCCTGCGAAGACAACCATGACGATAATCAGGCTGACCAGTCCCAGGAAAACGGCAACCTGTGCCTGCCAGGCTTGCATCTTCTTGAACAGGTCAAGGACAAGCCAGCCGAGTCCCAGCCCAAGGACCGCCATGCCCAGGAAACGGAAGAGTTGAGAAAGCAAAATGAGTATGTAATCTACGATTTGGATTGCTGTCATTTGTCTCTCCTTTTCTAAGTGAAAGAACGATTACGCCCAGGCCCAGATCATCCACAGGCCTATCATGACCAGCCCAATTATAAACCTAATCACGAACGCCCAGCCGCAACCGATCAACATTCCTTTCATCGAGTTCAGGGCCTTTTTTGCATCCTTCAAGCGCGCCCACTCGATCAGGAACAGCACGAGCAAGGCGGCCAGGATCCCGCCAATAATAGGAATTGGGATGACAAAACTACCAACGATGGCTGACGCCATAGCGATCAAAACCACCCACCAGGGCGCGCCTTCTTTGTGCGCCTGTGCGCCCATCAGCACATTATCTACGATGGAGCCGGCCAGCATCAATACCGTGATGAGGGAGAACATGACCCAGCCGAGCACCCCAAACCCGGCTGCAATGCCATATCCCAGCGCCGATACCCAGATGATCACCAGCCCGGGCAGGATGGGGATGACCAGCAGGCCCACCGCCATCATCACAATGGCAATGCCCCTGGCAGCCTGTTCAATATCGATAGTGTAGGGACCAATTTGAATCATTTATTCCAGGATGTTCTAAGGACGGATGATTTCCACGCCGCCCATCCACGGGAGCAGAGCTTCCGGCACTTTTATGGACCCGTCGGCCTGCTGGTAATTTTCGAGCACCGCGATCAAAGTCCGTGGCATTCCCAGGCCCGAACCATTCAACGTGTGGACAAAGCGCGTCCTGCCACCGTCAGCGGGACGATATTTAATGTTCGCCCGCCGTGCCTGGAAGTCGGTGTCGTTCGAGATCGAGGACACTTCCAGCCACTCCTGCAAGCCCGGCGCCCAGACCTCGATATCGTAGGTCATGGTTGCGCCGAAGCCGATGTCGCCGGTGCAAAGCTGCTTGACGCGGTAGGTCAGTCCCAACCCGGTGCAGGTGGCCTCGGCATGTTCACGCATTTTCTCCAGCATGGCATCCGATTCTTCCGGCTTGCTGAATATGTACATCTCCACTTTGTCGAATTGGTGGCCGCGCTTGATGCCGCGCACATCCCGCCCGGCGCTCATCTTCTCGCGCCGGAAGCAGGGAGTGTAGGCGGTATATTGCAGCGGCAGTTGTTTCTCGTCCAGGATTTCGTCCATGTGCAGTCCCGTCAGCGGGACCTCGGCGGTAGGGACCAGCCACAGGTCTTCTTCGACGTCGTGGTATAGGTTCTCGGCAAACTTGGGAAGTTGTCCGGCCGCGTAAAGGGTGGCCGCCTTGACCATGAACGGGGTGTATTTCTCAGTGTAGCCCTGCCGGCTGTGCAGGTCGAGCATATAGGCAATCAACGCCCGTTGGAGGCGCGCCCCGAGCCCGGTCAGCACATAGAAGCGCGAGCCGGTGATCTTGACTCCGCGCTCAAAGTCCAGGATGCCGAGTGCCGGGCCCAGGTCCCAGTGGATCTTTGGTTCGAAATCGAACTCCGTGAGCTGGCCCACCGTCCGCAGGACAACGTTCCCGCTATCGTCCTTGCCGTAAGGCGTGCGAACGTCCGGGAGGTTAGGAATGGTGGCTGCCACAGACCTGAGCTCTTCTTCGACCTCAGCCACTTCCCTGTCGATGGCCGCGATCTTATCACCCACCGCGCGCATGGCTTCGATTTTGGCCTTGCGTGCGGCGACATCTTTCATTTGACTGATTTCCTTCGAGGCAACATTGCGCTCGGCTTTCAGAGCCTCGACCTCGGTCAGGATAGCGCGTCGACGGGTGTCCAACTCCAGGATGCGGTCCACCGGCGCAGGATCCATCTGCCTGTCCGATAACGCCTTGCGGACCAGGTCGGGTTGTTCGCGGATGAGATTGATATCCAACATAAAGCACCTCCATTAAAAAGAATACGCCCCCTCTCCTTTGCAGGACGAGGGGGCGGCCCGTGGTGCCACCTGCTTTTGTTCTCATGTGCGCAGTAACGGGCGCATCCCGGCTCTCTTACAGTTTTTTGTATTAACGACTTTAGTCGTTATGAAAAATAACTCCTGCGAGAGCAACTCTCCTCTTTCGAGGAAACCGGAGGGGATTTCACCGCTGTTCCGCCTGCCTTGCACCAACCGGCAGGTCTCTGGACGGGGGGACGGTTACTGGTCTCCGGGCAGGTTATTGAATATTAGGCGGATTATACCAAGATTTTTCTCAATCTCCCATCCCGGCCTGATAACATTCGTAGGTGACGCTTCCTGGGGTGACCACCTTCGCCGATCCGTCATTATCCAGAATCTGGTAAGCGTCCAGGCTGGACTGCACCTGCCGCAGCGCCTGGTACGCCCAACCGCCGGAGAGCGTGAAACTGCGCCAGTTTTGGTCCTTGCTTCCGGAGTTGATATGCTCACGACAGACCAGGGCTGCCCCGACCGCATCGCGGGTAACCCCCGGCAGAGATTGGTTCTGAAAATCCGCCACCAGCGCCGGGACGGAGTCCGCGGAGAGCGAGGCCAGGTAGGCCACATCCAGGCTTTCACCTGCCGTGGCGCGCGCCACGTTCTGCCGGACGATGAACCCATCCACGTTGAGCAGGGTCAGGGTGGTGGCGAATCCGATGGAAACCAGCAGGGCCGCCAGCGCGAAGGTGCGCTCCTTGCGCAGGATGTCAAGCACCACCACCACCGTCAGCAGCAGACCCAGCCAGATCATAAAAACGTGTGTGTAGGCCCGCAGGCGCGAGAAGCCGTAAGCGGCTTCATAAAGCATCAACCGCTGGAAGGCCGAGAGAAGCATCACGCCCACCAGCGCCACCATGCCCAGGCCCAACCCGGAGAAGACCCAGCGCTGGGTCTGATTCTGCCGCTTGACCACCGCACTCAGACTCAGGAATAGCAGCAGGCTGAAGAAAGCCACCGCCACCAGTTCGCCGAAACCGCGCCGGGCGTACTCGGCATAGGTGTAGCCCTGCACGCCAATGTTGGTCTGCCCGCCGAAGAAATATTGAAACTGGACGACCGCAAAAAGGGCGAAGAGCACCACCACCGCGCCCAGCACCACCGCCGCCTCGGTGAAGCCCAGGAACGGCGGCACAAGCGGCTTATCCATGCCCGCCAGTTTTTCATCCATGCTCTTCCGGGCGGCGTGGAGGAAAATTCCAGCCAGCGCGTACGCGCAGATCAAAATGTAAATCAAGCGGAAAATGTACTGCGGCAGATTCTCCAGCCGGAACAACTTGACGAAATCCTGCACCCGCTGGGCGAAGACCAGGTCTGCAGAAGAGAGAAACGCGGCGAAAATGACGACGATGGGGATGGCGATCAGCACCCCGCGGAAAATGGCCCAAAAGCGCTTCCACCCGGACCTGGAAACTGGCGCGGCTTCCACCGGGACCGATTTCCTGCTCTCGTTCAGGAACATCAGCGGATGGGCGATCATGCTGCCAATCAATTTACCGTAATTGACCACATAGTCCGACAGGCTGTACCAAGGCCAGCGCCCGCCCAGGTAACTGGCGGCCAGTACGCCCATCAGCGCCAGCGTAAAGGCGTAAGCCAGGAAGAGGCTCAATGGCTCCTGCCGGATGAAGGTCATTATTGCAAAGAACAGGATGGGGACGAGCAGGAGCAGGGACTTCCAGGACGGCTTGATGCCATTCATTCCCAAAACCAGGAAACCGCCGCCGAGACACAAACCCGCGTATATGGCAAAGTTGATCCCCTGTGCGTGCTTCCAGAAAAGGAAGTCGAACAGCCAGCCCAGGATCAGCACCACGATCCAGAGTATATTTGTGCGTTTCATGCAAACCTCCTCCACCGAATTTCTTTACAGGATAGCCGGTTTGCGCTTTCCGGAACTATCAGAAGGTATCATAAGTCATCCAGTTTCACAAGAATGCCCACCATTGACATCCAAATTGATTTGTGCGATACTGCGTGCAGTGCAGGGACCTCCCCCTGCCCCAACTCCGCCATCCTTATAGAAGAGGAGGTGGTGCCCAAAATGGATCGTAGTATGACACGAAGCGCTGTGGCATCCCTCCTCGCTCTGCGATAAAGGTGCCACAGCGCGAACAGGAAGACCGCCGAAAGGCGGCCTTCCGCGTTAACATCAATC
>Ga0209777_10001882_pt1 | contig 28910 bp, 23 predicted proteins | sample FrelakmetHBP12HB_FD_187147 | JGI IMG/M metagenome (GOLD analysis project Ga0209777, IMG submission 187147) | Freshwater lake sediment microbial communities from the University of Notre Dame, USA, for methane emissions studies -HBP12 HB (SPAdes)... | ecosystem: Environmental > Aquatic >...
TCCGATCTGGGATATGTTCGGATCCCGGCATGGCGGGTGTTTTTTCTGATATGTGCAGTAGTGATCGCGACCGTCGCATCAGGCTGCAAACCAAAACCCACGGAGACGATCACGGCCCGAATGCTGGTTGAGCCGGGCGCGCTCGCCGGGCCCGGTCCATCGAGTTGCGCCTGGAGCCCCACAGGCGCTCGTTTGTCCTACGTGGCGCCCATTGAGAACGGCGGCGCCAGCGCTCTCTGGCTGTATGAACCGGCCACAGGCGATAGACGAATCATTCTTGATCCCGCAAAGCAACCCGGCAGCATCGACGTGACATCGGCGCAGTGGTCGCCCCAGGGGGATACCATGCTGCTCACCGGCGCGGACTGCCTGTGGCTGTTCGACATAGCCGCCGGGACGCTCAGGCAGATCGCCGCCGGGGGCTCGATCGATGCGCCGGCATTTCTACCATCGGGCGCGGCCGTGTCGTTTGTGCAGAAGAACGATTTCTACACGGCGCGGATCAGTGACGGCCATGTCGAGCGCTTCACCCTCAACGGGAGCGACACCATCTACAACGGGACTCTTGACTGGGTCTACAATGAGGAGATTGCAACCCGTGTGGCGCAGCCGGCCTACTCGTGGTCTCCCGACGGGAAGTGGCTCCTGCTGATGCGCACTGACGATGGCCCCGTGGCGAGCTATCCGATCACGAGCTTTGCGACTGACCCGCCGACGGTTTTCTACACCCGATACCCGACAGCGGGAAGCCCGAACCCGAAAGTATCTCTTCTGCTTATCACCGTGCAGAACGGCAAGGCGATTTCGACCATTGATCTGCCCGAGGACGCAGAATACATTCTCCCGTTCTTCAAGTGGGCCCCTGACGGGAGCGAGGTTTTCTATATGACGCTCAACCGGCCGCACACGATCCTGACGCTCAAGGCATGGAACCCGACGGCTGGAACCGGCCGCTCCGTGATTACCGAGACAGACCCGTTTTGGGTCAACGAGTTCCTCTATTCGCCCCCTGTATTTCTGAAAGATGGCGGGCAGTTCCTCTGGGCCTCAGAGCGAAGCGGCTTCATGCACCTTTACCTTTATTCGATAGACGGGCAGCTGGTACGACAGCTGACCGACGGAGACTGGCTTGTGGACACGACCCCCTGGGATGTGCTCTTGCCGGACCGGCCGGTTCAGGTCGATCCCTCGGGAGCATGGGCGTACTTTTCCACCACCCGGAGCGGCCCCCGGGATCGACAGCTTAACCGGCTGAATATTAATACGGGCGAGCTGACGCGACTCTCGCCGGAATCAGGATTTAACTTCGGGCTGCTCTCGGCAGACGGCCAGTATCTGCTGGAGCAGTCCTCCGATGTCAATACGCCACCTGTCACCACGATCTTGAAGCCGGACGGCACAATCGTCGAGGTCCTGGGAAGTTGCGCGGGGCCGTCATTGCCCCTGCCAAAGCTCACCCGTGAATTTGTGACGATCAAGGCCCATGACGGCGTGGACCTCCAGGCCCAGATCGTGAAGCCCGAGGGCTTCAACCCGTTTAAGAAATACGGGGTCGTGATTCACTGGTATGGCGGTCCGACCCTCCAACTCGTCTCCAACCGCTACGGTACAACCAACATTTTCAACCATATCGAGCGCGATGTTCTGTACACGCAGGCAGGGTTCATCGTCTGGCGGCTGGACAGCCGGGGAAGCCTTGGCCGCGGCCATGGTTTTGAAACCCCTATTGCCGGCGAGTTCGGGCCGAAGTCCCTCGATGATCAACTGGCTGGCGTCGAATATCTGAAATCCCTTCCCTATGTGGACGCCGGCCGCATCGGCACTGATGGCAAGTCCTATGGCGGATTTCTGACCCTGTATGCCATGATTCATGCACCGGAAGTCTTTCGCTGCGGGGTGGCCGGTTCGGGGCCAACCGACTGGCGGGACTATGATACCATCTACACGGAGCGCTACATGGGAACCCCCGAACAGAACCCGGAGGGCTACGCAGCTTCAAACATTGTCACCAGAGCCGGCCAGATTGAGGCTGAGCCGCTCCTGATCCATGGTCTGGTGGATACCAATGTCCACCTGCAAAACACCATCAATCTGATTGATGCCATGATGGCTCTCGACAAGCCCTTCGAGTTCGTGCCGCTTCCCAGCTCGGATCATCACTATGGCGGCGACAACCTCGTGACGGCTTTGTCCGAGAGCACCGAGTATTTTAAAAGAAATCTCGGGTGCCGCTGAGCCGGGCCTGCTGCGCGTGATCCAGGAGGTTCATGTTTGGTAACGATTCAGGTAGCGAGGGTTCAGGGTTCAGAATGCAGGAAAGAACAAGGGAGGCGGGCCCGGCGGATGGATAATGCAGTCGTCTATCGACAAGCTGTATCGTCTGCACATTGAAATAGACAAACGCACTCATGGTTGACCGGCCAAAGTGAGGCATGAGTTAGAGGTCGCAGCCCAGCCGCTCATCAAATAGAGCGTCTGTCTTTACGGTTTCCCTGAACCCTAAAAACTGAACCCTGTGCCCTGAATAGTTACCATGTTTGATCGTACATACCAGATAGTCCGAAGTGGACGTCATTCCAGGTAAGGAGCTCTATGAAAATGTCGACGGTAGGTTTGCATGTGTCGGAAACGGTGATCGCCTTTATGCTTATAGTGCTGGCCGCGTATTTTTTGAAAAAAAAGGGCGTGCTGAAGCAGGAAGACGGCCCCCTGTTTTCAAGACTTCTCACGCAGGCCGTATTGCCCGCTACAATCTTTTATCAGCTCTGGACGCACCCCCTGACGGGAGCCACCTTCACTCCTGTTGTGATCATGTTTGTGTTGGGAATCGTTTCCCTGGCGTTCACCTGGCTGGTGGGAGTGCTTCTGAAATTAGAGCGGCAGAATATCGGCGCTCTAATGATCATCTCCTCCTTCGGGTCTTCGGCGCTCATAGGCTACCCCATTATCCAGTACGCCTTTTCCAGCGCCCCCCATGCGCTTGCCGAGGGCATCGTCATAAGCGAGCTCGGCGTGGGCCTGCCGATCTTTATCTTATGCCCTTTTGTAGCCATGTATTTCGGCGGGACCTTTAAGAGCGGGCGGGATCTAGAAAAACTGGCGAAAGACTATTTTCTTTCGCCCATATTCATAGCGGTCGTCCTCGGGCTTGCCTGCTCCCGGCTGGACATTCCGACCGGAACGCCGCTTGTCGATACGATCCTGCAAATGCTGAACATGACGCAGGGGGCGCTGGTGGTCGTATCGGCTGTCATTCTCGGGCTTCAGCTTTCCTTTCAGCCGGCAACCGGGTTCTGGTCGCTGATAGTTATTTCCATAGTTGTGCAGATGATTCTTCAGCCGTGGTTCAGCGATGCTGCCTCGGGCCTGCTGCACGTGAGCGTAGAACACCGGCAGATACTGGTTCTGCTCAGCGCTCTGCCCGCCGCGATCCTGGGGCCTGTTTTCGCCGCCCGCTATGACTGCGCCGCGAAAACCGCGTCACTGCTGACCTTCACCCATATCGCCGTCAGCCCCGTGGTGGTTCCGGTTGTTTTCGCCTTTTTTACATAGCCCTGCGCGGGTCAAAAAAATAAAAGAGGGAGTGTGAAAGGGGCACCTGAATATTTGAGACGCGATTAAGGAAAATCAAAGCCTTACAGTAATCTCCCAGTGCCCAGATGTGTCCGCGCTGGGGAGCCAAATTTATAGACGGCCGCATCTGACACCGGATGCGGCCGTTTTGTTTTGGTGCCTGGTTATGCCGTACTATGTCTATGTTTTGCAAAACAGCGTATCAGGCCGATTCTATGTCGGCCAGACAAACGATGTATCGCGCAGGCTGCAGGAACATAATGACAAAGAGAGCGACTGGAAGAGCTATACCCGCAAACAGCGGGGTTCATAAGTATTGCCCCTTGTCCACCCCTAATTCAGCCACCCGCAGTAGCGGACTCAACTCTCCAGAAGCAGTTTGACTGTTTTATATATTGCCGGTATATTTGGAACTGGCAGAGAAGATAAGGTTTGGCGCACTGATTAAAAAAACCTCAGAGTACGTGCGGCGGGGGCAGGGATGGACAGACACACAGATAGTGTTGGCACTGAGATTGGTCGGATGGACGGCATGACACCCTGCTTTTGCGCCATTACACAAGCGCGTGCCGCCGCCCTTCAGAATGAAGGAAGCACGCCGTGATTTCCGGCATCGTTCACCGGCTGCGCGGATTGAGGAATTTGAACCGCGCCTTTTGGCTGGTCTGGCAAAGCGCCTCCGGCTGGACCGCAGCAGGCATCGGGCTGATCATTGTTCAAAGCATGATGCCCCTTGCCGCCCTGTACCTGATGAAGCTCATTGTTGACGGGGTCACCGGTGCTGTCACGTCGCCTGATAAAATCGGCGCCTTCGGCGATATTGCCTGGCTTATATTTCTCGCGGCAGCAGCTGCCCTCGTGAGCGCCCTGTGCTGCTCCTTTTCGGAAATCGCCCGCGAAACGCAGGGCCGGGTGGTCACCGACCATGTGTCAGACCTGATCCATGAAAAATCCATTGAAGTGGATCTCGAATATTTCGACAATCCGGAATTTCACGATACCCTCCATCGCGCCCAGCAGGAGGCGCCGTACCGGCCCACGCGCATCGTGGGCAGCCTCACCCAGCTCTGCCAGGGCGGCCTCTCTTTAGTTGCCGTTGCGGGGCTGCTCATCTACCTCCACTGGGCCATCGCGCTTGTTCTTTTTGTCGCACTCGTGCCGGGCATCTTTGTCCGTATCAAGTATGCAGACAGGATATACGCATGGCAGCAGGAGCGGACAAAGACCGAGCGGAAAGCCAATTATTTTCACTGGATGCTGATTGATGGCGCCCATGCTCGGGAAATACGCCTGTTCGGCCTTGGCCCCCTGTTTATCGGCTGGTACCGCAGCCTCAGCACGCAGCTGAGAAAGGAAAAGCTGGCGCTCAGCTCGCGGCGCGCTCTGTTTGAGCTGATCACCCAGACCTGCGGCATCATTGCCCTCTTCGGCACCTTTGCCTTCATCGCCAGCCGTACGCTTGCCGGCGCCATGACACTGGGCGACATGGTCATGTATTATCAGGCTTTTCAGCGCGCGCAGGGCTGCCTGCAGGAGATACTCTCAAGCCTTGCCGACCTTTATGAGGACAATCTTTTTCTCTCAAATTTCTATGAATTTCTTGATTTAAAGCCCGAAATTGCAAGCACCCCGGCCCCGGTGAAATTTCCCGAGCCCATGGAAAAGGGCATTGCTTTCAGCAGGGTGAGCTTTCACTATCCAGGCAGCACGAAACCTGTTCTTAAAGATATAGACCTTCACATCGCGCCTGGGCAGGTGGTTGCCCTGGTGGGCGAGAACGGCTCCGGGAAAACGACGCTCGTTAAGCTGCTGTGCCGCTTTTATGATCCTGCTGGCGGCAACATTGCCATTGACGGCATCGACCTCAGACAGTTTGATGTGCATGCCTTGCGCAAACAGCTGACCGTTATTTTCCAGGATTATATTCACTACCATTTGACGGCCCGCGAGAATATCTGGCTCGGCAATATAGAGCGCGATCCGGCTGATCAAAAAATCATCACCGCAGCTGAGCAGACAGGCGCGGCTCAGGCTGTAAGCAAACTTCAGAAAGGCTTTGACACTCCCCTGGGCCATCTTTTTGAAGAGGGTGAAGAGCTCAGTATCGGGCAGTGGCAGAAGGTGGCCCTGGCGCGGGCTTTTTTCAGCGATGCCCGGCTTATCATACTTGATGAGCCTACAAGCTCAATGGATGCAAAGGCAGAGCATGAGGTGTTTAATGCTTTCCGCAGGCTCCTCAATGGAAGAACGGCATTGCTCATAAGCCATCGCTTCTCAACGGTACGGATGGCGGACTGTATTTATGTTATGGATCAGGGCAGTATAATAGAGCGCGGAACCCATGATGAACTGGTCAAAGCGGGTGGTAAATATGCCCGCCTTTTTGACCTGCAGGCGCAGCATTACAGATAGCCGTAAGAATGGTGACGCAGCGGCCATGGATCATGCAAGCGGATTATTATTGAGCTGCTTCAGAAATGATTTGCCTGAAGCGGCACTGGAACAACTGCGCGGACTTCCGGGCAGCAGCTGGGAAGGTCTCGTGCAGGCCGCGCTCAGCCATAACCTGGCGCCGTTTTTGTATCACAGCATGCGCCCGCTTTTTGCCGATCTTACTGTTCCGCTGGAGGTCCAGCAGCGCTTGAAAGAGGCATACTTTCGCTCTGCCGCACGGAACATGCGTATCTATAATGAATTATTAAGCATTCTACGTTCCTTTAATGCGGCTGGCGTGCCCGTTATACTGCTCAAAGGCGTGCATTTGGCCGAGCTTGTCTACGGCAATATCGCCCTGCGGCCCATGGGCGATGTGGACCTGCTGGTAAAGCATCCAGACCTGCTGCATGCCCATGAACTGCTGGTCGCGCAGGGCTATGCCGCCCCCCCCCAAAATACGGGCAATGCCCTCTGGCATTTGCCGCCCTATAACAAAACAAATTCGCCGACAGTTGAGATTCATTACAATATTGTCAACCCGCCCCTTTCTCAAAGATTTGCCGTTGAAGAACTCTGGGAGCGGGCGCGGCCTGTCGCTATTCAGGGCGTCGAGGCACTGACCCTCTGTCCGGAGGATCTGCTGCTGCATCTCTGCGCGCACACAGCCATCGACCATGGCTTGGAAATTGGGCTCTTGCCCTTTTTTGACATAGCCCGAATCATAGAGCATTACCGCGACGAAATCGACTGGGACAGGCTGCTGCACAGGGCCGGGCAGTGGGGCCTGCGCAACTGTGTGTATTTGGTGCTGTCTTTGTCGAAAAAAATGGCAGGCCTGTCTCTGCCTGAGCATCTGCTCGCCGACAGCAGGCCGGATGCTCCTGCAGCCCGGGAGCTAGCCGCTGCCGAGGAATTGGTGTTTGAAGGATGCACACCCGTAGCCTCGGACATCGCACGCTTATTCGGCAATGAAAGCCTTGCAGTCAAGTTGAGGTACTGCCTGCGGCAGATTTTTCCGGCCGGGGAGGCGATGCGGGTTGTTCACCCGCAGGTACAGAGCCGGCTTTCTCTTTTCGTCCAGTATCTTTTTCGCATCAAAGGCCTTTTTAAAATGCAGGGCAGAATCGCCTGCCTATTACTGCTGCGCGATAAAAAAATGCGGGAATACGAGCAGATCGAAAACAGGAGGAATAAATTGAAAGACTGGCTTCTTTTGGATACTCAAACAGCGGCGAAAAAAATAAACATCAGCACCATTATAACAAAATAGCTCCATTAAATTAAAAAATATTATATTCTATACCATATTAAGTTTGTGAACCATTATAACAATCTAGTCCTATTAAATAAAAAATGTTATAGTGAAGCATAAGCATTTAATGCACAGCCGCGGCTTGCACGTAACCAGGGCATCTAGAGCAGTTTTCTTTTTACTATAGCCACAGAGTATTGTGCCGATACGGTTGGTATGAAACCAATCTCAATTGATTTACGGCAAAGAATAGTAGAGGCATACGATGCAGGAGAAGGCACTCGACAGGAGATTGCTGAACGTTTTAAGGTTTCTGTGCACATGGTGAAGAAACTGCTTGCCCAGCGTAGGATTCTGGGGAGCATAGAACCACAAAACCACCGGTGCGGGCGCAAGCCGAAATTTGAGGCACAGGATTTGCGCTGGTTGAAAGAAGCTGTCAGAAAACGACAGTATATCACTCTTGAAGAGTTGCGGAAAGCCTTTGGAAAACCCTGCTGCATAGCAACCATGTTCAGGGCTTTGCAGCAGCTGAAGTCATCGTATAAAAAAAACGCTCAAAGCCGCTGAACAAAACCGTCCGGATGTTGTGTTAGCCCGAGAGGCATGGGGGCTTAAAGCTGTGGTCACAGAGGTGTCCCGATTTGTTTTTATTGATGAATCCGGTGCAAAGACTACTATGACGCGGCTGTATGGACGAGGCTTTGATGGTGCTCGGGTCTATGACCATGTGCCCCACGGGCATTGGTGCACAACAACAATGGTGGCTGCGGTTGGATTAGCAGGTGCGAAGGCCCCATTTGTTTTTGACGGGGCTATGGATACGGAAGTATTTCGGGCCTATGTTGAGCATGTGCTGGTGCCTGAGCTTAAAGCCGGAGATATAGTGGTTCTGGACAATTTGAGATGTCATGCTGATATACATGCCCGCAGACTGATTGGAAAGGCTGGCGCTCAAGTATGGTTTTTGCCTCCGTACAGTCCGGATCTCAATCCGATTGAAAAGATGTGGTCGAAGGTGAAGGCCTATTTGCGTAAGGTTTGTGCCCGTACGCAGGAAGCGCTCTATCAGGCAATTGCTGACGCTCCTGCTACCATAACCGTCGATGATGCTTGTGGATGGCTCCAATCATGCGGCTACACTATTTAGAAAAATGCTCTAATTAAAATAAAGGGAGCTTCAGAATGACCAGAAAAAAAAAGATTTGGATCGTTGTTTGTAGCTTGCTGGTCCTGGGATCGGCAGCAGCAGCATATCTGGGCGCGACATCTTTTAGCAGACAGATAGATCCATCACTGAAACTGAATATCCAAAATATTTCTGCCCCGGCAGCAGTGCAAAATGACGGGCAGGCGCTTTCACAGCAGCTGAATGCTCAAAAAGCGCCTGTGCCACAGGCCGGCGCACAGACGCCCCCAGAAAAGGTGCTGGCCCAGAACACCACGGCCCTGCCTGCTGAGGCGCCGGCGCCACCAAAGCAACTAATCGAACAGCCTGCCCTGGCCCGTCAAGATAACAAGCAGGCAGCCGCAAACGCCGCGTCACATTGCGGCAATACCGGCACGATTATAATTTTATTTCTCGGCACCGACGAGCGTGATGAAATACCCTATGGCGCGGATTTCATCAGATTTTTTAAAGTTGATTTTAGCAGGCTCACCGTCACCTGTGTCGCCCTTTCGCGCGACCTGTGGGTTAAAACACCGGCATTGGCCGACAAGCACATTAAGGAAAAGCGTTTAGGCGAGGTGTTTGATGTTGTTCAGACAAGCACCAAAGGTTCTCTTAAAGAGCAATACCTGGCAGCCACAACGGTCCTTACCCAGACCATTTTTGACAACTTCGGAGTCGTGCCCGATCTCTACCTGACGGTTCCGCAATCAAGCTTTGCGACTTTGGTTGACGGCCTCGGCGGCATCGAAGTGGACGTGCCGCAGGATCAGGACGCTTACAAACATGTGCTCATAGCCGGCAAACAGAATCTTAACGGGCAGCAGGCTTTGGCCTATATTCGTTTGTTTGAAGGTTATAAACTGGGGGATTTCGGTCGAAACTCGCGTCAATTGCCGTTCATCAAAGCGGTTCTAGCCAGGATAATCGAGCCGGCCAACATGGTCAAAATTCCTGGCCTTGTGAATCAGCTGCAGGAAAAAATTGTCACCGATTTAAGCCCGGCGCTTATTGCAAGCCTGACCTGCATGCTGGCCGAGGTACCCCGGGCCAATATCACTTTCCATACGCTCACGCCCGACATGACAAGCCCGGGGCCCGAAGCCTCTCTGCTGCCGGATGCGCCCAAAATACAGGCGTGGCTGCAGGGGCTGCTAAAAAAATAACAGGGAATGACCATGAAAAAAACCCTTCTTATTATAGTACTTGCCATGGTTTTGTCGGCGCTCACCTCGTCTGCTGCCCTGGCAGAGGGCGGCAAAATCCGCTTCGGCAATCTCGCTTTAGTTCCCAGCCTGGGCATTGCGGAAGTCTATGATGATAATATTTATTATGACAAAACCGGTAAAGAATCCGACTGGATCACCCACTACAGACCGGGCCTGCTGCTGGACTATACCATCGAGGGCAGAGGCAAGGCCAAACTTGGTTATGAAGGGGATTATGCCTATTACTCAAGCAACAAAGACAATGACTGGAAAAGCCACAAGCTTTTGTTTGACCTGGATTACCTGTCTCCGGGTGGGCTGATTGCACAAATAAGAAATAAGCTGGAAAACACAGAAGACCCCTATGGCGATCAGAATGAATATAATCTCGGCGTGAAAACAAAGCGGTGGACAGATGATTTGCAGACCGCAGTCGGGTTCAAATTCAGCGACCGGTTCAAGCTCCTGGCCTATTATAATTTCTACAGGCAGGATTTTAAGAACAATCAGAGTGGAAGCGCAGGGTCAAACTACAATACTAACTCATACTACTATGGTGTAGGAGGCTGGACTGAGGACTACTACTATAATGAAGCAGGCCTTGGCTTTGAAACAAAGGTGACGCATAAAACCTGGGCCTTTCTGCGCTATCATTTGGGCAGCCAGAAGTATTTCACCCATCGCGATGGTGTAACGAGTTCTAATGATGCTGCCTATGACTGGCGCCGGGTCAATACCGGCCTGGGGTGGGACGATGGCGGGCGGTTTGGCGGCGAATTAAATTTCGGCTATCAGTGGAACAGCTACAAAAACAGCCGCGACCAATATAATAACCGCTATAAAGATGAAGACAGCTGGATCGCTCAAACATCTGTTAGATATACGCAGGTCGAGGGCAGGAATTTCAAATTTACCATTACCCGGGAACTGCGCCAGATGGGTTCAGGTGTCAGCGGCAATTCTAAGAATACGGTTTTCGGCATCAGCGTTCGGCAGAAGATCCGGTCAAAATTTTTTCTCGATCTGGGCTATGATTATTCGATAAATAAATACAGCGGACACGGGTATTCTTACTACCGGTCCGGCAATAATGAAAATTTTTTCTCAAACAGAAAAGATACTATCCACCACGTGCATATAGACCTGGAATATACCATAAAAGAATGGCTTACCGCCGGTGTTGAATATAATTATATAAAAGACAATTCAAACGAATCCTTCTCGGGATATAAGATCAACCGGTTTGGCATTTCACTGGATTTCAAACCCGCAGCCTATCATTAATAAAGTGAAGGTTAGAAGGTTGGGGGATTAGAAGATTGGATGTTTTAAAGCTTAGTCCGCCAGGGCGGAGTAATAGCTAAACTCCTAAACAATGAACCTCTAATCATTGAGATTTGCTAAACATCCAATCATCCAAACTTCTGCTAAAGGTTTTCGTCACGATTCACCCAAATGAAACATAAGGCAAATTATATGAGGCATTTTTACTCGTTATTTCTTTGCAGCATAACTTTAGTGTTCCTTCTTGCCGGCTGCAGCGCAACAGGCGGCGATATCGTCAAAGTTACAAATGTTGCATCGGATAATGTACCGTTATCGGGCCTTAAGGATGCTGACCGGGCGATGCTTGCAGAGATTAAAAAAAACTCTGCCGGAAAAGTTGGCCCTGATACTGCCATACGCGGCATCATTACCGGTAAAACCCGCAATCTGACCGTTGCAGAATATATGCAGCTCCACCCCGAAGCCGAGGGCAAAGCCTCTCGCGACTATATTGTCGGGGGTAATGATGTGCTGAGCATCAAGGTTTATGAGGAAAATGACCTTTCTCGGGAGGCCGTGCGCGTATCTGCCGACGGGTATATCTCCTTTCCCCTGATTTCAAGGCTTAAGGTCGATGGCCTGAGCACAGCCGATATCGGTGAACTCATAGCAAAAAAGCTTGCCGATGGTCAATATCTGCTCAATGCCCATGTTTCGGTTGTTGTCACGGAATACAACAGCAAGTGGTTCCTGGTTTTAGGGGCAGTGAGCACGCCGGGGAGTTACCCTCTGTCGGCTAATGAGAGGATCCTGAACGCCATTTCCAAGGCCGGCGGCGTAAGGGAAACCGGCGCAGGCAAAAGAGCGAAAATCGTGCGCACGGAAAAATCCGGCACAGCACAGGAAGAGCAGATCGTCATCGATGTGGATCTGCAGGGCATACTGCAGGGAACCGATCAGCATGCAAATATGATTTTAGCCGATAAGGATACCCTGTTTATCCCGACAGCCGAGTGCTTCTACATTATAGGGCAGGTTAACAAACCGGGCTCCTATCCCCTTATCGACAGGGATCTGTCCCTGGTGGAAGGCATCGGCATCGCCGGCGGGTTCACCAATATCGCCGCCCGCAACAGCACAAGAATTATCCGCAGTGAAAACGGCCAGGAAAAAATAATCGAAGTCAGGGTCGATGACATTACCCTCGCTGGCAGAAAAATACGCGATGTTATCATTCAGCCAAACGATATCATCATTGTTCCGGAGAGCTTTTTTTAGTGATTGGATGGTTAGAAGGTTGGAGAGTTTTGCTTATAGCTAATCATCCAAACATCTAATCATCTAAGCTCCAAACAATAAAGTTTTAAGGAATTAAAACATGGAAAATATTCGGGAGCTGATCGACAGCCGCGATCTCATTGAACTAGAGGACACCATCGATCTGCGCGACTATGTGCGCGTGCTTGTTAAGCGGCGGCGCCTGATCATCGCCCTGTTCAGCGCTATATTCCTTATGGGGCTTCTGCTCACCTTTACCGCGACCCCCATCTATGAAGCAACGGCAAGCCTCATAATCGAAAAAGAGAATACCAATGCTCTGTCCTTTCAGGAGTTTATGGCAGCGGACCCCTTCAGCGACGAGTATTACCAAACGCAGAATAAGATATTGGAAAGCCGCGTTCTGGCGCGCAAGGTCATTCGGCGGCTGGGCCTGGATAAGAACGAAAGCTTTTTCCACAAGCCCGAAACGAAAGCCTCCGCCCCTGATGCCGCGCAGCAAAAAGAGGCTTCAGATGATGCTTTGGTTGGCTTACTTCTTGGCGGTCTGCGGATCGAGCCGCTGCGCAACACCCGAATTGTTTATGTAAGGTACCAGTCTCGCGACCCTGCCCTTGCAGCCGAAATAGCCAATGGCGTCGTCCAGGCCTATATCGACTATAATTTCGAAAACAAGGTTGAAGCTGTCAAGTATTCGGTGCAGTGGCTCAATGAGAATATGGAAGCGGAGCGCAAAAAAGTTGAAGCCGCTGAGGAGGCCCTGCTGCGCTATAAGCAGAAGTATGACATTGTTACGGATTTTACCGGCGACACGGAGACAATAACCGCACAGAAACTCGCACAGCTCAATGCACAGGTTGTAGAAGCCGAAACCGCCCGCGTGGAGGTTGAAACTCGCTATAATCAGGCCGTAGAGTTTGCACAGAATCCGGCGATGCTCGATTCCATTCCTGATGTGCTGAGCAATGCCATCATCCAGCAGATCAAAACCATGGAGGTCGAGCTTTCGCAGCGCAAATCGGAGCTGTCAAAAAAATACGGAGCAAATCATCCTCAAATGGTTGCCCTGCAGTCCGAGCTGAAAAACCTGCAGTCCAAAAAAGAGCAGGAAATAACCCGCATTGTCAATTCACTGAACAACACCTACAAGATCGCTCTTGCCAAGGAAAATTCGCTCAAAGATGCCCTGGCGACGCAAAAAAATGAATCCCTCAATCTCAACCAGAAAGCCGTCGAGTACACAAATCTATACCGCCAGGCGCAAAGCGCCAAGGAAATGTATGCCCTGCTGCTGAAAAGGTTCAAGGAAAAATCCGTATCGGAAAACCTGAAGGCAGATAATATCCGCATTGTCGATAAAGCCGAGCTGCCGCGCGCCCCGGTCAAGCCACAAAAGGCGCGCAATATTTTTGTTGCCATTATACTCGGCCTTATTGTTGCAGCGGGCGCGGCGTTTTTCCTGGAATACCTGAACAATACGCTCAATTCGCCTGAAGACATCAAGCGGCATTTGCATATTCCCTTCCTGGGCATTGTGCCCCTGCATGCGGCAAAAGATGCTGCTTCCCCGGAAGGGAAGATGGCTCCTGCGCTTGTAGCTATTCATGCGCCCCTGTCAAATATCAGCGAGTCGTACCGGGCCATACGGACAAATATTCTTTTCTCAATGGCCGAAGTCGAACCTCAGGTGATACTTGTTTCAAGCACCGTGGCACAGGAGGGAAAGACAACAACAGCCGTCAATCTTGCCATAGTCATGGCTCAATACGGCTATAAAGTTGTTTTGATTGACTGCGATTTTCACCGGCCTCAGGTGCGCTCGCTGTTCGGCATTAAACAGGATGAAGGAATGGTCAATCTCCTGGTCGGAAATAAGGACCTGAAAGACGCCTTGTTTGAAACAGGAATTCCCAATCTGCAGGTGATTCACTCAGGCCGCATACCCCCCAACCCCTCTGAAATACTGGGCTCCAGGGCAATGCAGGTTCTGCTGATAAAGCTGAAACAGGACTTCAACAAGATAATCATTGACTCTCCGCCCCTTGCCGGCGTGACCGATTCTCTGGTAACGGCAAAGGCCGTTGATGGCGTTGTGCTTGTTGTGCGTGCGGGCAAAACCGCCCGCGGCATAGTCGGCACCGCTGTAGAAAGCCTTCAGGGGATCGGAGCCAAAGTGCTTGGCGCTGTGCTGAATTGCTATGATACAACCACTGACGGATACTATTACTCGCGGCATTACTATGGCTATACCTACAGTGCAGACAGCGAAGCTCAGAAGATGAAACGACCAAAGAAAGCATTCCTCTTCACTTCCTGGGACAACGTGAAAAAGAAGCTGTTTTCATGACAATGTTGAATGGGCAATTTTTGTCATGAATCATGAGTTTTGAATCTATTTTTATCAACAACCAACAATCAACGAATAACAACAAACGACCAAAGCGTCTCAAAGGCTACTTATTCTATTTGCCGGGGTTGATTGATGGGGGGGGCTTTTAACGGGCCCCTTTTTTCTGAAGAGCTGTAAGGGGTTCCAGCAAGATTTGCTGCAAACCCTTTAGGCCGGTTCGTCATGAACCTGTGACCGAGAGGGCGGAGCTGTATAAAAAAGCCGTTCATTGTTGATCGTTTATTGTTTTAAACGACCAATTATCAGCAGCATTACGGAGGACGGACTTCCGGCCTCTGTTTTTAGTCTTGAATCATGAATCGGGAATTTCGAATCTTTTTTCAGTAACCATCAACGCTTCATTCTAATATGAGCGCAATAGCAAAATTTGAGAATTTAAAAGATCTGATCGTTGAGTTGCGCGACGAGAGTGTCTTGCTGGATGCTGATGTCGCAAAAATATACGGCGTTGAGACAAAACGCATCAATGAGGCCGTAAAGAATAATCCCGACAAGTTTCCATCCGGATACATCATCGAACTGGATAAGACAGAGTGGGATGGGCTGAAGTCGAAATTTTCGACTTCAATAAAAGGCGGAAAAGTTAAGCTACCAAGCGCCTTCCCCGAAAAAGGCTTGTATATGCTGGCCACCATCCTTAAAAGTCCGCAGGCAGTTCAGGCTACCCTGGCGATCATCGAGACTTTCGCAAAAATCAGGCAGCTATCAAGAAGCATTCAGGAGTTATCGATTGTGGAAGAAAAAGCTGATCAGAAGGCTCTCATGAAGAGAAGCGGAGAATTGATCGCCGGAATCTTTGATGATGGCTTGCAATCGAGCGACACAGAGACATCCATCGAGCTGAACTTTGCGGTTTTAAAGTTCAAGCACACGATAAAGAAGAAAAAATGAGAAATAATGGCAACGGAAACAGTGGCTATGTCAGTGCGCGATTTGAAAAATAGGTGTCCCTGATTTCCCCACATTGACGTAACGTATCAGGGATGTCCCCTTTATTCCATTTGGGATCAAGTCTCATGAATGTTCTTCCTTGGCATAGGCCGCACTTCGAATCATCGTTAAAATTAGCCAAACTCCGGCTATTGAAAATGCACCATGAATCCAATTGTGGTCATTTGGGTGGGAATTTTTCTTGCATCGATGCCTTGATGACTCTTCACCATTTGATAATGAAGCCCGCTGATCGTTTCATTTTATCGAAAGGTCATGCTGCAGGGGCTCTCTATGTAACACTTTGGAGTCTTGGAAAGCTCAAGGATTCAGATTTAGAAACTTTTAGCAAAGATAATACGCTTCTCCCCGGCCATCCCAGTGGCGATGGAATTCCAGGCCTCCTTTTTCCCACTGGATCTTTGGGGCATGGGCCCTCTCTCGCGGCTGGCCTGGCCGTGGCGGCAAAGCACACAAACTCAGATCGGCAAATTTACTGCCTGTGTTCTGATGGTGAATGGCAGGAGGGAAGCTGCTGGGAAGCCCTGGCTTTTTCGGTTCATCATCAGTTAAATAATTTAACTATTATCGTTGATCAAAATGGCTTGCAGGGGTTTGGCAAAACTGAAGAGATCATATCGTGTAGCGATTTAACCTCTAGAATTTCATCTTTCGGCGCGCATGTCCAACGTATTGACGGACACAACTGCTCGGAAATAAAAAAATCCTTAGAAAATAAATCCTCGAAAAAACCAAATCTATTAATTTTGGATACAATCAAAGGAAAGGGCCTGCATTTTGAGGGAAGAATGGAATCGCATTATCTCCCCCTTTCTGAAGAACAATATCGTACGGCATGCTCTAAGATCAATGGAGATAAAGATTCATGAGAAACGCTTTCGCAGCAACGGTCGTTTCGCAGTGCAACAAAGACGATTATTTTTTTCTGACTGGCGACCTTGGCTTTATGGCGCTAGAAGAGGTACAAGCAGCTTTTGGAAGCCGTTTCATTAATGCTGGTGTTGCCGAGCAAAACATGATTGGCGTGGCTGCTGGCCTTGCCCGTGAGGGATTTAAGGTTTTTGCCTATAGTATTGCTCCATTTTGCTATGCGCGCCCCTTTGAACAAATACGCAATGATGTTTGTTTGGCAAATCTCCCAGTTTGTTTAGTCGGTAACGGAGGTGGTTATGCTTACGGTCACATGGGACCAACGCACCATGCGCTTGAGGATTGCGCCGCCATGAATGCTTTGGGTGTCCGAGTTTTGGTACCGGCGTTTGGCGAAGATATACCGGCAATGCTGGCCGAGTTGACTTCGCCAACCTATCTTCGCCTGGGCTACGACGCTCGGCCCAAAAATACTATAGCCCCCCACTATGCACCCTGGCGGCAGGTGCTAAGCGGAGAACAGGGCGCTATTGCTGCCTTGGGTCCACTGGCAGGTGTAGCGTGGCAGGCATTGTTAGATCAGCCTGCCAGCAAAAGGCCAGCTGTCTGGGCTGTTACAGAATTTAGTGGTGATGAGATTCCAGAAGCGTTCTGGTCTCAAGTTATGGGGGAAAGGCTCTTTGTTACCGAGGAGCATATAGCCGCCGGTGGCCTGGGGATGCATGTGGCTCTCGCCATGGCTCATCTAGGAATCCGGGTTTCGAGTTTTACTCACCGCTATGCCATTGGATACCCGACAGGTCGCTTTGGGTCGCAAGCGTTTCATCGTGCGCAATGTGGCCTTGATGCTGATGGAGTTCATGCAATGGTTTTTGGTGGATAAATGAACATCGATAATAAAATAAAAAGTCTACAGGGCCCCATTCTTGTAATAGGGGCAAGTGGTTTCATTGGCGCGAACTTGTTGCGTCGGTGTCTTGAAAGCCGAGAGGATGTTGTCGGCACTCTTTTCTCCGGAGACTCGTGGCGGCTCAATGAGATTCCTGCGGCTAACATCTCGTTTCTGAATCTTCAGGATCCCGTCAGCGTCATGTCCGTTTTTCATCGGTTAAGGCCCAAGACGGTATTTGATTGCTCGTCTTTCGGCGCTTACTCATTCGAGCAGGAATTCGAGCGCATACACTCAACCAATTATCTGAGCTTTATTCGCGTGATGGAGGAGGTCGCGGAACTCGGTTTGTCGGCTTACATTCATGCAGGAAGCTCGTCTGAATATGGCCTGCATGCGTCCGCCCCTGCCGAAACCGATGTGTTGCTCCCAAACAGCCACTATGCAATCAGCAAGGCTGCAACGAGCCAAGCGATTACCTGCTACGGAAAAGTGCGTGGAGTTCCGGTGGTTAACCTGCGTTTGTACTCCGTATATGGGCCTTATGAGGATAGTTCGCGCCTGATCCCGGTACTTTGTGAGCAAAGCATGCATGGAAAACTTCCGATATTCGCGCGTCCGGAAGTTGCCAGGGATTTTGTACATGTAGATGATGTCATCGCTGCGTTCGCCGATGCAGCGCTGCGCATGTGCCCGGAGATTGCGGGGGAGTCATTCAACATCGGAACAGGAATCCAAACAACCCTTTTTTCTCTTGCCAGTCTGACCAAGCGGCTCTTTGATATTCAGGATGAACCCCAGTTCAGTCCGGGGGCCGGTCGCGCGTGGGATGTTGATAACTGGTATGCGAACCCTGAAAAGGCTAGAGAAATTCTAGGCTGGACAGCGAAGATCAGGCTGGAAGATGGCCTTGTTTATACCCGGGATTGGTGGAAAAATTACCTGGCGAATACCGATTTCTCGAAGCTCACCAAGAAGCAGCAGGCGCGCAAGGAAAAAAACTCGGTTTCTGCGATTGTCGCTTGCTACAAGGATGAGCAGGCCATTCCAATCATGCACGAGCGATTGGTCTCTGTTTTCAATCGGCTCGGACTGGATTATGAGATTATTTTTGTCAACGATAGCTCTCCGGATAATTCCGCCGAGGTTATCAGAGAAATAAGTGCAAGAGACCCTCATGTAATTGGTATCACGCACGCACGGAATTTTGGTTCTCAGTCGGCTTTCAGAAGCGGCATGGAACTGGCCAGCAAAGAGGCCTGTGTTCTTTTAGATGGGGATCTTCAAGACCCTCCGGAGATTATCGAAGATTTTGTACGTAAATGGCGTGAAGGCTCGGACGTTGTTTATGGACGACGCATCAAACGCGAAATGCCAATGCTGCTTGAAGCGTGTTATCATGGTTTTTATCGGTTATTTGCGGCAATGAGTGAAGTGCCTATCCCAAAGGATGCAGGAGATTTTTCGCTGATGGATCGCTCGGTTGTTTATTGGATGCTTCAATGCGAGGAACGTGACGCATTTCTGCGAGGCTTACGAGCCTATGTGGGATTTAAACAGGATGGTGTTGACTATGTTAGGCCGGAACGAATGTTCGGGGTGAGTACTAATAACTGGATCAAAAATATCGGCTGGGCGAAGAAGGGCATTTTTTCCTTCTCGCGCATCCCGCTGCACATGCTCACGGCGCTTGGCGGAATCGCCTGCATCAGTACGGTCGGCCTGGCTGTATTGACCATCCTCGTGCGCGTTCTGGCTCCTGAGTCGGCGCCGAGGGGGATAACCATCATCTCGCTACTGGTTATGTTTTTTGGCTCCTTCTCCATTCTGGGCATCGGATTGCTCGGCGAGTATATCGGCAAGATCTTCGAGGAAACCAAAGCGCGGCCTGCTTTTATCCGCCGCAGCTTGATCATGCGCGGGGAAGTGCGCCCGGCCGAGCACAGAGGGCGCAGCTAATCATGCAACTTGCAATCCAATCCAGCGTCGAACGGGCCTGCCCGGCCTGCGGCGGCAGGTCTCACGTGCATTTCGCCGACGAGCGCATCGACCCAGGCAAAATAACCGATTTCACCTACGCCTCGCGCAAGCAGCCTGAGTTTATGTGCCTGCGCCTTGTACGATGCACGGACTGCGACCTTGTTTATGCGCCAGCGCCGCCAGCAACCGATTTTCTTTCCACGGCGTATTCGGAAGCGGCCTACGAATCAGGCCCTGAAGCACAAGCCGCAGCACGCAGCTACGCGAAGGCTCTGGCGCCGTATGTGGCACGCCTTGCCGGGCGAAACGCGGCTGTGGATGTGGGCGCGGGTAGCGGGCCTTTGCTGCCCTGGCTACGTGAAAACGGCTTCAGTCCCGTGATCGGCATAGAACCTTCGCGCGCTGCTATTGAGGCAGCGCCCCCAGCAGTGAGGCCCATGTTGCGCGAGGGCATGTTCTCTCCGGTTTTGCTTGCCGATGTCAGACCATCACTGCTGTGCTCTTTTATGACCCTGGAGCATTTGGCCGATCCCGGCGGATTTGTTTGTGCGGCCTATGAGTTACTGGAGCCGGGCGGCATGCTTGCAGTGGTCGTCCACAATTGGCGTGCGCCGCTCAATCGCCTGCTCGGCTCGCGTTCACCGATCATCGACGTGGAACATCTACAACTCTTCAGCCCACAGCCGGTGCGCACGCTGCTGGCGCGAGCCGGCTTCGTGACGATCGACCAGCATGCAATCAGTAATGCCTACCCCCTACGGTACTGGCTCCGCCTGACACCGTTGCCCGCAGGCGTAAAGACCGGAATTGCAGGCTTCCTGGACCGTATTGGCCTATCAGATATGCAGGTCTCGCTGCGCCTCGGCAACATGCTTGCTGTGGGTTACAAACCTTTGGTGGAGATACAATGACTCAAGTGCAGGAGGTGACGACCAAAAAGAAGGTAAGCCAGTTCGATGAAGATGTCCTGCAGACAGGTTCGTGTGCCTGCACGGCAGAGCGCCTGTCTTCAAGTATTGCCAAATCCATTAATGGCAATTCTCTTTTGGCCGGACATATACTGTGGGACAGGTGAAAAAGTGGGCGAACAATTTAAACCAATATCAGTAAAGAACCCCGCCGATCATCCATGGTTGTTTAAGCTTAGATGTGTGATAGACCTGCAACTGGCTACCATATCAAAATATTTGCGTCCCGCCATTTCGAAAATCCAAGGTAGTGTTTTAGATGTGGGAGCAGGGCAATCCCCTTGGCGAGGCTGGCTTCCACAAGATATCAGTTACCAAGGCATTGACATTAAGACTGCTGATGAATTTGGTATGACTAAAGGCTTACCGGACGTGGTGTACTACGACGGCAATCTGATGCCTTTCGGTGATGCGAGCTTCGACAACGTTATATGCGTGGAGGTTTTGGAGCATGCGCCGGATCCGCAATTGCTTCTCTCCGAAATTTCGCGGGTTTTAAGAAATAACGGAAACATCTTTCTTACGGTTCCGTGGTCTGCTCGTCGTCATCACATTCCCCATGACTTTCATCGCTTTACACGAGAACGGTTGGCGTCCCTTTTTTCTGATAATGGGTTTTCTCAAATTGAAATAGAGGAGCGCGGTAGCGACGTTGGAGTGATAGCAAATAAGCTCATTATGCTAAATATTCGGTTGCTTAGGCCAAAAGCTTCGGTAAGTTCAATATGGGCGTTGACTTTAGGGGTGTGTTGCCTCCCTGTCACAGGAATCTTCTTAGCGTCGGCGCATGTGTCTGAATACTTCGGATTTGGATCTCGCGAAGATCCGCTTGGCTACTTTGTGAAAGCTGTTCGAGTTCGCTTATGATGGAACGTGCTGATTCGTCAATGCATTTATGGTTTACTGCATGACGGTAGCGCAAATGCTTTTCAAAATGGCAGCGCTTAATTCTGTTCAGCGGTTTGGTGTCGCAAAGCAGCATTTTTTTGATTTTTCGTTGTTGAGGGCTTTCATGATCTTAGGTATGCATTCAAGCAAGGTACTCAACCTTGCGTCCTTCTTCTGCCCGAGCTGGGTGACCAAGGCGCTGCGCAGCGTTAGGCCTGATTTTGAACGTCTGCCGCTGGTGCGCGACATCGCCTGCGGCCAGAGCATCATCATGGCGCGCCACTGAGGTCGCACAGAATGGCCTTCCTCACTCAAAGCCGCTTCCCTCGCCTGTGGCTGCTAATGCAGAACACGATCGGTTGCAACGCGTCCAAGCAGGCCCTGGCAACCGAGCACTATTGCGGGCAGAAGCGGGTGTTGGAAATCGGTTGCTCGGTCGGAAACGTCTCTGCAGCCTTTCGCGCGTTTCCCAACGTGGCCTTCACCGGTATCGACATCGACGAGAACGCGATCGCTCTGGCAAAGCGGCGTTTTCGTAATGATCACAACTTCAGCTTCAGCCTCAGCTCGCTCGAGGATCTGTCTCGCCGGGGCGCGACCTTCGATTACGTGCTTTTTGCCGGCATGCTGCATCACGTCGATGACAACACTGGCCTGCAACTGCTGCGCGGTGCGGTGAAATGCACTGCGAGCGGCGGTCGTCTGGTGATTTACGAGCCCGAAGCGGTCAGGCCGTCGGATGGCTGGTTTTTCCGTTTCTTCTACGCCTGCTTCGAACAGGGCGTTTTCCTGAGATCTCGCGAAGATCTGCAGCGCCTTGTCGAACGAGCAGGAATCACACTTCAATCGGTCGAAGACCGAATGGCATACCCAGGCATCGTCACGCGACCTTACGTCGGACGCTTCAATCTGTTGGTGGGGAAACCTGTCGACAAGGCATCAGATGTCTTCGCAGATTAAGCGGTTGAGGGTCTGCCTCTGTAGTCACTTAGTGGGGGGGGTGACCGTAGAAGAAATAGCGCCGCGATCATTGCAGAAGGCCTATTGGATGTACCAGAGGATCAGCGTTCCGTGGTGGTCAATGATAATGGAAAGCAAATGAAGGCAAAACCCGTACAGCAGATGTTTGTTGATTTAGTGATGTATCAGACATTTTCTCGGCGAAGAACCCCCAATGATAATCCCTTTATTGAGGCGTTATTCAGCACGGCAAAGACCAACTCAAAACATCCTATTTTTAACCGGCGGGTGAGCGGAAGGGCATCACGATGAGTGGAGTACGCAATAACAATCATACGGTTGTCTGGCTCGGATTGGCCACCTGCGCCTGGTTGATGCTTTTTGTCTGGCAAGGGCTGGATTTTACCGACATGGGTTTTTGGCTCACCGGCTATCAGCAGTTCTACGCCAACCCGGATACGCTCTACGGCCCCTGCTGGTTGAGCTATTTCATCGGGCACTGGATCGGGTTGGCTCTGGGCGGGGGCGTACTTGCGTATAAGCTGGGGTATGTAGTGGTTGTTACTACGTCAGCGATTATTGCCTATCGGTTACTGGCATCCCAGCTTGGCTATCGTTCATTTCTGGCTGGATTGGTACTGCTCACCGTGGTGTTTGCGGCCAGGTCCGTAGAACATTGGATTGACTATAACAACCTCACCGCGCTTTTCTATGTGGCGGGTGCAGCGCTGCTTTTTCACGGTCTGACCAAAAACAGGTTGCCGCTGGTGTCGCTGGCGGGTGTAGTTCTCGCGGCAAATCTATTCGTGCGTTTCCCGAATCTACTGGGGGTGTCCCTTGTAGCAGCCGTTTGGCTCTGGGCTTGGAGCTGCCGGTGGTCACTGCGAAAAACAGCAATCACGTCAGCGATATTCCTTGCTGGCTTTGTCGTGGGAGTGGCCCTTATGGGGGGGGTGATAGAACTTCACGGCCATCGGGAATTCTACCTGCAAGGTGTGGCTTTCGTATTCGGGATGGCCGGCAACGCAAGTTCTCATCACTCCGGTGGGCTGCTGGTGAAGATGCTGGTTCTTGATCATGGAATGGCCATTTGTTTTGGCGTTGGCAGTGCCGCCTTGGGTGCGTGGGTAGCATACCGATTGAGCAAGATCAATCTACGCTTTGTGGTAGGCATTGTATTGTGTGCCGCAATCGGCTTGGCCTTGGCGTCTCATTACCGCGGCAGTTGGCTTGTGTGCACGGTGCCTGGATTTTGCTATACGGTCCTGGGAATGGTAGTCGTGCGCGAAGCCCGTCGGAATCCGGCCCTGACGCTGATTGCGTTCATCGCAGGCATGGTGCTTTTTCTGGCGCCCCTGGGATCTGGTAACGGGATGCAAAACGCTGTGTATGGCATGTATCTGGCCTTGCCGCTGTCATTGATGCTGGTGTGGAAAGGCAAGGGGCTCTTTTGGGGTCGAGCTGCTCTGGATAACATGAGCGGCAAAATTCTGGTGATGACAATAGTGTTGGCGCTTGCCATCCATTCGGTTCATACAGCATGGGGTTATACATACCGCGATAGCGCGAATCGCGTTGCAATGACAAGCTTGGTAAACCATCCAAAGCTCGTTGCCACCTACACCACAGAACAACGGGCAAAAGTCGTTGCGGAAGTTATTGCCGCGCTGGATAAATACGTGCAGCCTGGCGATGAGTTGTTAGCTTACAATAGCATAGGTCTCATCCACTTCATCACGCAAACGAAACCATGGCTGGGAAACGCTTGGCCCATGTCGCTACAGCCTGACGAACTTGCGACTCTGATTGCGCGAAAAGAATGGGAAGCTGAACGGCTTCCGGTAGTTGTACGTGCACGGGTTAATACGTGCTCATTTGATTGGCCTTCAGATTCACCATTTGTGACAACGAATTCGCGACTTTCCACAAACCGAACCATATTTCAATCCTTCTTAGACAGGCATGCGTACACGTCAGTCTGGGCCAATGATACATTTGAAATATTAGTTGCAGATTGAGAGAACAATTGTGTGTGATTGCCCATGTTAAATTTAGACACAAACCGTGAAACAGCCCAAGGGCCTGCGGGCCGTGACCGCGATGTCCAGACGCCTTTGGGGTTTTCAGGTTCAGTGATGAGCAGTTCTATACTGAAGTTGGCTACGTCGCAAGGAATCGTCATCGCGATCAGTTTTGCCACGGCTCCGATCCTTGGTCGCCTGTTTCTGCCACACGCCTACGGTTCTTTGGGCGTGCTTGGCACGATCCTTTTGATAATCGCGTCTTTCGCCTCACTGAGTTATGTTTCCGCCATTCCTCTGGCGGCTTCATCCGTTGAGCGCCGCAACCTGTTCGCGCTCTGTTCGATCATTGGCATTCTCGCCACAGGGGTCGTCACTGTGGGTAGTTTCTTGGGCGCGAATCTTCTGGCCGCCGCCTTTCATGAACCCGCTGTTGCAAAGTATGCACTCTTTCTCCCTCTGATGTTCTTGGCCGGAGCCGTCCGGCAGTTACTCGATACCACGCTGGGTTGTCAAAAACGCTTTAGCACAGTCGCCATTCGGAATATTCTGGAAATCTCCGTCACGCGAGTCTCGCAACTTGGCCTTTGCCTGTCTTCCCTTTTGGGCTCACCTGTTGCTTTGATTTTGGGTTCCCTAGCCGGGAGTCTTGTTGCCGCACTCACTTCGGGAGTGGCGTGCATCCGTGATGTTTTTCAGGTTGTCAAAGAGCCCCTGCATCTGGCCGGTCTCCGTGCCGCCGCAGTCACGTACCGCAAATTCCCTCTGGTCCAATTGTGGAGCGTCACGCTTAATGCTCTTACTTTCGGCCTCCCTGCCATCGTGCTGGGTGTGCGGTATTCTGTCGAAGTCGTGGGCCTGTATAATATGGCATTTACTATGGCCGCATTGCCGCTTCAACTGTTCATCGGCGGAGCCAATCAAGTGTTTTATGTCGAGGCGGGTGAACGGGTTGCGCACCGTCAATCCGTTGCCCCCCCCACGATGCACCTCGTGCGTGTTATCGCCATTCTAGCCAGCATGCCTTTGGCCACAGTCTTGATCCTGGGCCCGCTGCTCTTCGAAATCTTTCTGGGCCCAAAGTGGCGGGAGGCGGGTGTGTTTGCCCAGGTGCTTGTGCCCTGGATGTCGCTGATGGCCGTTAGCGGACCGCTTTCAGTCGTCTATGCCGTCCTTAACCGTCAAGGCGAAGGATTTTTCTGGAACATTGCCCTGCTCTCTGGAAGGTTTTCGGCTTTGTTTTTTGGCGGTATGTTCTTTGGCGTCCGCGCAACGCTTGGTTTGTTTGTCGCCATCAGTGTGCTACTCGTAGCCGGGTTCATGTGGCGGTCCCTGTTCCTCCTGGGTGTCAGCCGTAGCTGGGCCGCCAAGACCCTTGCTCGCGCCTACGTTGCGCCGTTGCTCCTTTTGGCGCCGGCTGGAATCCTTTATTGGGGGTTCAGCGCGAGATTCTCAGCACTGGGCGCGCTGGCAATGGCCTGCGCTGCTTATGCCGTGGTGATCTACCTGCGTCACCCTGAAATCATTAAGCCCTTGCTTGCGCGAGTGCCGGTCGCATGGGCGACCCGATTCGGCAAGCCGTCAGGAGCACGAGACGATGACAAGTGACACACCCTCTGTATCACCAGTTACCGAAGGGCAAGACAGCCCACTGAACGTCATGTTTACAGGGGATGTACATCTCGGTTCGGCGTACAATGATAAGCGACTGTTTGACGATGACATCCGGGACGCTTGCCTGAAGAGCGACTATGTCGTCGTCAACGTGGAAAGTCCCATCACAACCAGCCCGCCGTCGAGGATGACTGGTTTTGTTTTGCATACTCCTCCGCAATCCGCAAATGTTCTCCGGGCTTTCGGCAATACCATCTTGAACCTCGCGAACAACCACGTTCTCGACCATGGCGTGGCCGGCATGCGTGATACCCTTCAGTTTGCCAGGAACCGCGGGTGGCCATGCGTGGGGGCGGGCGAGAACTTCGCTGAAGCTTCGGCACCGTGCATTCTCGAACACCATGGCATTAGCGTGGGCCTTTTGGGTGTAAGTTGGCTCGGCGTGCCTTTTGCCGGGAAATCATCGCCCGGAGTTTTTGGTGACTCGCCGGAAAGCCATGTGCGAAACCAAATCTGCGACTTAAGACGCCGCTCACGGTGGGTTGTGGTCATCTACCACGGCGGAGAGGAGTTTGCGCATATCCCGCTGCCTGCGCGCCGCAAGAAACTCCTGCGCTACCTCTCCTTCGGTGCCGACGTTGTCGTTGCGCATCACGCCCACTGCGTACAGCGGTATGAACGGGTCGGCGATAAGTTCGTGTTTTATGGCCTGGGGAATCTGGTTTTCGACCTCGATTACCACCGCAACTTTGCGGGCACCGATGAATCAGTATTGCTTTCGCTTGCGTTCGGCGAGGAGTCGATCAATTACAGCCCCCTCTTTACCCGCCAGGATCGCAATCAACGGCGGGTGTCAAGAGTTCCGTCAAACCCGAACTTCTCGCAAGTCACTCAGCGTTTATATGCCCAGGAATGGGGGGCTGAGGCCAGCCGCCGTCTGAAATCCTATTGGAACAGCGGGCTCGAAAAACTCCCGCGCAACAACTGGAAACAAAAAAGTTTTTATTATTGGAAAAAAATTCGTCGGGCGGGGGGCCTGCTGCACACCTGTGTCTTTGATAAATATGGACTCACCCGCCCCTATATCATCGGCGGTGTAATGCACTATTTCAGAAATCTGCTTCACCCTCAAAACTGTGGCGGTACATCTTCATGACGATTATTACAGCACGAGATAAGGGGTTTGCATGGCATCACCGGGGTCACATTCATGTCAAGGGCTATCTGTTTGACGCTGCAGAAACATTTCTGCGTGATGCATCGGCTCTGGACTACTTTGCCACTGTTGCCGATGCCGACAGTTTACGCGACAAACTTTGCGAAGCCAACGGATGTTTTGCCGTTATTGTTGAAACCGACGGCCACATACTGGCAGCTGTTGATAGTGTACGCAGTATCCCTCTTTTTTACACCATAAAGAATCAAGAGCTTATGCTGAGCGACGATGTCAGCGAAATCCATGAGCAAATAGGGGGTTGCACAATTGACCCCATCGCCCGCGAAGAGTTCCTGCGCGTCGGTTACACCGTCGGGCCCAGCACGCTTGACCCCCGAATCAAACAGATCGAGGCTGGAGACCTGCTTGTCTTTGAAACGGCAAGCTCACAAATTAAAATGTCAACCTATTTCAGCCATGCACACGGCGATTATACAGATAAGAGTGTTGAAGTTCTTGTTGGGGAGCTCGACCAGATCACTTCGCGCTGGGCGCGGCGATTGATCCGATCCGCCGAGGGACGCACCATCGTAGTACCGTTGAGCGGGGGGTATGACTCGCGGTCTATCGTCTGCGCGCTGAAGCGCGAGGGGTATCCGAAGGTCGTCTGTTACAGTTACGGAGTGCTCGCTAGCTATGAGCATCAGGTCGCCAGTAAAGTGTCAACACAGCTTGCATACCCGATTCACGTTATCGAGTACAACCGGCAATGCTGGCAGACCGTGCTTGAGTCACCGCGTTTTCCCCAGTATTGCCGATTTGCTTCACAACGGTGCTCCGTACCCCATATTCAGGACGTTCCCGCGTTTGAAATGCTGGTCGAGCGCGGAAACATCCCTGCCGATTCGATCGTCGTACCGGGCTTTTGCGGAGATTTGCAGGGTGGCAGCTATGTTCCTCCTGTTATGTCAGAACACCTGGCCAAGAAAGTGCTGTCCGAGGGCATTGACCGATATCTTCTCGGCACCCTTTTCGATCTTTTGACCGCACCAGTTGAACCCAAAACCGAACAAGCCCTGTTGAGTCGAATAAACGCTTTCACCAGAGCATTCAAGGCGGATGATATTCAGGAGTTCTGCAGCGTCCTTGAGAATTGGTTTATCCGACACAAGGTTGCTCGGTTTGTCGTCAATGCAGTCCGGGTATACGAGTGGTACGGGCACGAATGGCGATTGCCCCTGTGGGACAATGAACTGATAGAGTGGTGGTATCGGATACCGCTGTGTCACCGGGTGAACAGCAGGCTGTATCACCGGTTCCTGTTTGAGCGTCTTTTCAATCCCATGAAAGTTGCATTTCGGAAACCGCGGCCACCGGTATGCCTTACCCATTTGGCGGATCGGTGGCTGCCTGCGGCATTGATTCCACCGGTGAAATTCATATACAAGCGGGTACTCACGCGGCCCATCAGCGGTGTGCGGCCTAAGCCGGTGGATATTGATGCGTTTAACGACGCTTCATTACTTCTTCTTCAACAGTGTCACCGGGGACAGAACCTCTCGGACTTTGGCAATATCAACGGTGTTCTCGCTGCATGGTGTGATGCTTTCATAACCGATAGACCCGCAAATTCTGACTCATGAAATCGAGTCAAGCTTGACTATTTAAGAGGATCCGCATGCAGATACTGACCGTCGTCGGCGCACGGCCGCAGTTTGTGAAGGCGGCTATGGTCAGCCGCGCCATAGCCTGCCATAATGCCGCGATTAACAACCAATCCGCCACGGCGGACCCTCCGCATTGCTCCGGGCAACCAACGATCGATGAAATCATAGTTCACACTGGGCAGCATTATGACGAAAACATGAGCCAAATATTTTTTGACCAGCTGCATATTCCCAGACCAAAGTATAATCTTGGCGTCGGTTCCGGCCGCCATGGGGAAACGACCGGCAGGATGCTGGCGGGTATCGAGGGCGTGCTGTGTGACGAATCGCCCGACTGGGTGCTGGTCTATGG
>Ga0209777_10001883_pt1 | contig 28897 bp, 29 predicted proteins | sample FrelakmetHBP12HB_FD_187147 | JGI IMG/M metagenome (GOLD analysis project Ga0209777, IMG submission 187147) | Freshwater lake sediment microbial communities from the University of Notre Dame, USA, for methane emissions studies -HBP12 HB (SPAdes)... | ecosystem: Environmental > Aquatic >...
GAGGCCAGGTTGTCACGGGCAACAAAATAAGCCTGGATGCTGGCCATGGTCAGCACACGCGGCCAGAGCAGGATGAGCACCCGCTGGAGGCCGGGTGTTTTCAGCCCGATGACCGGCCTCCAGCGGAATCCATAATGGATCAGACCCGGCACCTGGATCAGCAAATGCATGGCCGCCCCCAGGATGACACCATAGACCATGCCGTACAGCCCTAACCCAAAGGCAGGAAGCGTCAGCGGGCCGAGATGGAGACCCTGGTTGGGCGTCAGGACGGTAACGCCGAAAATCTGTCCCAGGTTGTAAAAAATGGGTGCCAAGGCCGGGAGCAGGAAGTGCTTGTTGGCCTGCAGACCCGACATGATCAGCCCGCTGATGGAAAAGAGCAGGATGGCGAGCAGGTCGAGGCGCATCAACGAGGCGGTCAGGGCCTGCTTTTCAGGGGTGAAGTGCGGGACAATAATATAGCGCACCAGCGGACCGGCCAGGGCAATGATAACCACCGACACTGCCGCAGTCACCAGAAATGCCAGGTTGATCACGCGGGCGAACAAGTCCCAGGCGGCGGAGCGACCCTCGCGATCCAGGTATTCCCTTAACACGGGGATGAAGGCCATCCCCAGTGCACCGCCGGAGAGCAGCGCTGAAAGGTAATCGGGGATGTTGTTGGAGGCGCCAAAAATCCCCATGCCCTCCAACCCGACAATCTTGTTGAAGAGCATGGATTTGACAAAGGCCAGAACCTTGTCAAACGTAAAGAAAAAAGCCAGCATGAACGAAGTGCGGGTGAGCTGCGAAAGCTTGGGCAAGGTTTTACTCCAACTTCCCAATTTCCTTTTCCACCGCTTCCAAAATCTCACCCGATCTGACCAGCGCTTTCATGGCGTTATGATCGGGGTAGAGCGGGCGATCCACCTCGAGATGGGCCACGTGCCGGCGGATGACCACACGCGCCGCCTGCGTGCCCTTGCCGGGTGTGAACTGACGGAAGTCAAGCGCCTGGGCAGCGGCCATGAACTCGATGCCGAGCACCCCATAGGCGTTATCAATGATCTGGCCATTCTTGAGGGCGGTGTTCATGCCCATCGAGACAAAATCCTCCTGGTCGGCGGCAGCGGGAATGGACTGGATGCTGGCAGGGGCTGAAAGGATACGCTGCTCCACGATAAGATGGTCAGCAGTGTACTGGCTGAGCATCAGGCCGGAGTAGAAGCCGGGGCTGTGGGCCAGGAAATCGGGCAGGCCCTGTGAGAGGGCCGGATTGGTCAAACGGTTCAGACGGCGCTCCGCCATTACGCAAACCATGGTGATGGCAATCCCAGCCATATCCATCGGCAGGGCCACCGGGGATCCCTGGAAGTTGGCGCCAGTGAGAGTCAATTTCAGTTCGGGTATGAAGATGGGGTTATCGCCGACACCATTCAGCTCGATCTCCACCTGCGAGCGGGCGTAGGCAACCGCATCGCGCGCCGCGCCGACGACCTGCGGGGTGGAACGCATAGAGTAGGCATCCTGCACCTTGGTTTTCATTTTGCCGGTTGCCAGGTCCGACCCGGCGATGATCTTCATCAGGTTCCTGGCAGAAGCGATCGCACCCTTGAAACCGCGTAGTTCATGCAGTTTGGTATTGTAAGGTTTCATGTTCCCCAAAAGCGCCTCGATGGACATGGCGGCGGCAATTTCGGCCTGCTTGAGGAAGCGTTCCATATCATATACATGAATAGCCGACATGGCCGTCAGCAGGTTGGAGCCGTTGATGGCCGCCAACCCATCGCGGGCCTGGAGGCCCGGGACCGGGATGCCGGCCCGCTTCATCGCTTCGGAGCCGGGCAGGCGTTCGCCGTTAAAGAAAGCTTCGCCTTCACCCAAGAGCAGGAGCATGGCCTGGGCCATGGGGGCCAGGTCACCGCAGGCGCCAACCGAGCCTTTGTTACAGACCACGGGGGTGACGCCTTTGTTGAGCATCTCGACCAGAGTCAGGGTGATCTCGGGACGGCAGCCGGAATTCCCGTGGGCATGGACGTTGATGCGCCCCGCCAGGGCGCCGCGCACCTGCTCGACTGGGACCGGGTCGCCGATGCCGGCGGCGTGGTTGTAGATGAGATACTTCTGGAATTCCTTGACCTGCTCGTCGGAGAGGATCTTCTCCGAAAACTCGCCGATGCCGGTGTTGGTGCCATACATGGTTTCATGGGCCGCCAGTTTCTCCTCCAGCATGGCCCGGCAGACCTTTATGCGCTCGATGGCAGCGGGGGCAAGGGCTACTTTTTCGCCGTCCCGGGCGATGGCGACCAGTTTTTCAATAGTGAGGGAAGAGCCATCGAGGGTGATGGGCATGGGGTACTCCTGAGGGGTCGGAAATTGGTAATTCGGAATAGGTGATTGGTTATTGGTAATTCGATATTCGTAATTGGTGATTCGTTATTTGTTATTCGTAATTGGCGATGGGTGATCCAGGATTTGAGATTGGGTCATTTTCTGCTTCAGGTTTTCGACCTGATTGTACCCTGCTTCCCATGCGGCGGGTATCTGGCAGATGCGAGGCGATGGCGAGAGGCAGGTATGAAAGAACCTGAGGAACAACCCCCAGGGGTGGGGGTGTTTGACGATCAGAGAGGCCAGGGTTGTGCATCGTTTTCGAGGAACAATTGAGGAACAATTATTCCTCCCCCGCAAAGAAATCGGGAAAGCTGGAGGGTTTTTATTCACTGCTTTGCCTCGGACAGGCCAGATCGACCAGACCCCGACGAATATCGATGGCCCGGCCCACGGGGATCCCCATACGGGGACGATGTCCCGAAAAAACACCGGGATGATATGCTGCGTAAAGACCAGCTCGGTTAGTTGTTTGTTTCCTCCAAAAAGAGGAAACAAACAACCAGGCGCTGGGAGGAGATTCTCAAGTGGAGGTTCTTCATTATTAAGTTGCCTCGTAAGCTTGAAAAATTGATGGGAGTTGTTTTTAAGCAAATCAAACAACTCTATCTCCCAAAAGGGCGCTAGGCCTGCACCGGGACAGCATCGGGATGATGTCTCGAGCCGGGCACGATATATCGTGCCCCTACAATTGCATCGGAATATTCGGTTTTAAAGGTGTAAAAGAAAATGCGGCAAGGATTCCCAATGAGCGCCGCAGACTCATGTCTGCGGCATGGCGCTGTGCAGCTTCCCCTTCGGGGACGATGTGACGCTGTCAGCGCGTACCCTTGCCGCGCAACAATCATAAAACATATGTTCTAATTTGTCAACATACGCTTTTCTTAAAATTGGTGAAGATAGCGAAATTGCACACACTACGGATATGCTTCGCAGAGAAATCAACCACCTAGAAACGAAATAAGACACAGAGCCTATTGTATTTCCCTAATAACAACCTATAATGAATTCGGAGAATCCACTCACCTATTTCCCACAATCTCATTAGTTCCCTAACCAAAGGAGAATCCTATGAAGCGCAAATTTCTGTTCGCCACCATTGGAGTTGTGGCTGTGCTGGTCGTGGCTGCCTTTTGGGCAGGACATGCCTTTGCCACCACGGGCTGTTTTTCCGACACCAATGGCCATTGGGCCGAAACCTACATCTGCTGGTTGAAAGATCACGGCATTACATTCGGTTACGGGGATGGCACGTACCGGCCGGATAACCCCATCACCCGCGGCGAGATGGCTGCCATGCTGCAAAGACAGGCCGAAGTGCCACCCGATACAGGGAGTATCGGGATCACACCTGGAAATGGGGACTGGGTGAAAATGCTGGCAGCCGATGACATAATATTTAATAACTTCTCCAATAAGACTATTGTAGTGAAAGCGACCGTCGGAGACTCTTACATAACAATCCAGCCCTCCGTGCCCACTGTTCTGTATGGCAGGGAACTGCAACTGGTCGGGGTTGATTTCTGCTATACTGCCACCAACGACGCATTTCTATCTCATGTTGAAATAGACACAGTTACCGCAACAACCGGGCCAAGTTCCAGCACACACCAATATTCTGATAACACCAATCGCAAAGATTCCGCATGCAGTTATTTCACATTACCCGCACCCCTTACCCTGACCCCTTACGACGGTGTGGCTTTCTATATTCAGATCCATTGGAGTGCTGTAGGGGGACAATCAGATATTTTTACTATTGGACGAACGACTTTTGTATTCCAGCCCACCGATACAGAGATTGTCCTGGACAAAACCATCACGGACACTGTGGTGCCACTCTCTGAAACGAATGCAACCGGAGAAGCCTCAGGCACAACTGCACCCTAATCGCTTTGCATGCCATAACATCTCACAATAAAACGACCCGATTGGACATTAACCCATCATAGAGATCGTCCCGCAGGTTCATTGAAAGATCTGGATTCTCCAAATTGACCTTGCGGGACGATAGCTCCATGACTTCCACGAATCACCCTGTGGGAGGTTTTTGATTTAAGGAAGCGGGTTGACAATTCCGCATCTCCGGAGTACTATTACGTTTAACGATATATCGTATTATGTAATAGAGGAGATGAACCGATGGACCTTTCCGAATTTGGACGGTTCTCTGACCCGGCATTGTTGATCCTGGCCAGCCTGGCCGGCGGCGAAAAGCACGGTTATGCCATGATGGATGACATCGAGAAGATGGCCGACATCCGCCTGGGGCCCGGAACGCTTTATGGAGCCCTGTCGCGCCTCGAACAGGCCGGATTGATCGAGGCCCTGCCGGCCGATGAGCGGCGCAGGCCATACCGCCTGACCGCCCTGGGAGCCGCGTCGTTACGCCAGACCCTTACCAGCCTGGAGAAGTTCGTCTCCCTGGGGCTCAAAAGGTTGACCGCATGAGGATGCAGAAAATCCGCCCCTGGTTGACCCGACTATATCCGCGCGACTGGCGGTTGCGTTACGAGGACGAGTTCACGGCTCTGCTCGAACAATGCCTGAACTCCCCAATGGATGTGCTGGATGTGATCCTGGGCGCCGTCGACGCGCATCTGCGCCTGTTATCTGGAGATTCCCTCAATTGGAGAGTGATGAACATGATCAATAAAATTCGCACGACAATTTTAATCGTCTTTGCTGCCTACATCGGCTTTGTGATCGCCGGGTTCTCCCTGGTCGGGCTGGCAGACGACAGTCCCATGGTGGCATTGATGAAAACCAACGCCGCCCTTTCGGCGGCATGGTTGACGATCCAGGCCGGAGCAGTTGTGGCCCTGCTGGCGGTAGTAATCGGTGGTTTACCGCTTGCCATCACCGTCATCCGCCAGGCCCTGACCAGTTCGCACCGCGGCCTGGGCCTGCTGCTGGTACCCGTCGTGGCCTTCCTGGCTGTGGCCTCCTACGGTGGGTTTGTACTCGCGGTGGGATTTGGCCGAATCCAAGTTCCGGGTGTCCTACCGGTGGTTCAGCCAGGAGCATTTCCACCTGGCAACCGCCTGCTACTGGCTGGGCTGATGGCAACCTTTGTGCTGGGCGCGATCGCCAGTACACTGGCCGTTTGGAAAGTCATTTCGGACACGAACATCGAACAGGAGACCTTCCACGTGCTGCGCGGCGTGGCAACGGTGAAGATTTACCGGTTCGCCTTCCTGCCGGCGATCATCACCGCCATTGCCATGCTGGTTATGCTGGCAGCGACGATCGCCTGGGGCTGGATATCATTCTCAGCTTTGCCGCAAGTCCTGACCGGGAATTACGGCCTATGGGGAACGAGCACACAGGCATGGTTTATCGGAATCATCACGCTGATGGCCATCTCGACCCTGGCGGCGTTGCTTGGATTGGTACGCGGGCGATCTGTGCAAAAAATGGGTTAGAATGAAGAAGAAAGTATAATAAACCATGAGCTGATCGGGTCGAGTAAAACTCATTGAATGAATATTGTTATGTTCCCCGGGACCGCTGCCGATTACAGAGCCTGGCTTGGATATTCCGGCGTCATAACTCCCACACCATTGACCCTGGAACAAAGGGTAAACCTGGAGCGGGAGGCCAAGAAAAAAGACTGGAAAATCCAATAAGTAAATGGATGTGAGCAGAAAAAAGAGCAGGCAGCGGACGCTGAAGTGCAAGAACGAAGCAAAACCTCCCGGAAGGACACCGGGACGATGTCCCAGAAGAATACCGGGATGATATCCCCTTCGGGGATGATATGCGGTCAAAACCTGGGCGGGGTAGGGAGTCCCTCGCCCAACGGGAGAAGATATTTTCCCACCCCCCGTTCGAGGCGCGTGCGTCCGGTCGATCCGGAACCGGGTCCGGCTTCCAGTACCTAAAATTCCATTCTGACGGAGGATATCATGTTCCGACGCTTTCGAAATCCTGTTCCAAACGCCATGCCCCTCAACCCGGCCCAACTGCAGATGTTGAACCAGGCCAACCGGTTGGTGGCCAGCGGACAATCCGCCCAGGCCGCCCCGCTCTTTGCCCAGTTGGCGGGTGCCATGGAAACAGGCAACCACCCGCGCCGGGCAGCCAACCTGCATGCCCAGGCGGCCCATGCCTATGCCGATGGCAAGGATGAGACGGATGCCCTGGCTCAGGCGCGAGCCGCATTGGGCCTATTCATTAATAACCAGATGGTGCAGCGCACGCCCGTGTTTTACGCTAATATCACCCGCAAGCTGGCCAACAAGGGCATGAAAAGCTCGGCAGACACGCTGGTGAAGGAATTCGGCCCGGCGGTGGGAGCCATTCCCGCCAGCGCCCCATCCGACCAGCCGCGGCACGGCAGCCTGCCCACCAATTGCCCAAAGTGCGGCGCGCCGCTGCATGGAGGTGACATCAACTGGGTCGACGCTAACACCGCTGAATGTGATTACTGCGGTGCGTCAATCCGGGCTGAATGATCGCCCTTCCCTTCAGCGTAGGTGAGGAGGCCTGCGGCCAAAACAACCCCCTTCGCCTTCGGCACCTCCCCCAAATCCGAGATAGAAATCTTTTTAAATTACCAGATATTCAATTATCGGATTTGGGGGAGGACGGGTAGGGGTATTGGAAAGATGTAGAATCACGAAATGCCGCCAAGAAGAACTACACCATTAGGTAACGAGCTTGCTAGATATTTACGAAAAGAACCTACACCCGCTGAAAGAAAACTGTGGGCTTATTTACGCCGAAACAAATTGAAGGGGGTATATTTTAGAAGACAGCACGCCATTGGAAAATATGTCTCTGATTTTTGCGCACCCAAAGCAAAACTGTTATTGAACTGGATGGTAGTCAACATATCGAACAAAATGAGTATGACGATAAAGAACAAAATATTTGGAAGAGCAAGGTTACAAAGTAATCCGCTTTTGGAATAACCCAGTGATGAACGATATCGAAGGGGTGGTTCGCACAATTGTCCTTACATTGAAACCAAAACCTCATTCATAATAGAGGCTTAACCATGCCCTAATTCAAATACGAAATTCTCAAGAATATCGGCGTATTTTCCAAGGCTGACTCAGGCTGGGCAAAGGAGTTCAACCTGATCAGTTGGAATGAAAGAGAACCGAAATGTGACATTCGGGAATGGTCGGCGGACGGTAAGAAGATGGGCAAGGGAGTAACCCTATCAAAAGAAGAATTACAGGAATTAAAAGAATTGTTGAATAAAATGGAGCTGTAGTTTCCTTATGAAAACGTTTATTTCGATGCTACGCGGCGTCAACGTAAGCGGTCAAAATAAGATTCGCATGCCAGAGCTTAAGGGGATATATGAATCGCTGAACCTGGCCAACGTGGTGACCTATATCCAGAGCGGGAATGTACTTTTCAATAGTGCGGAACAAGATCCCGGTCCCCTCGCCAAGGCTATCGAGGCGGAAATAGCAAGATCATTTGGAACCCCTGTGCAGGTCTTTCTGCGCGACAAAAACCATTTTCAGCAAATCATTGATGGCAACCCATTCGTCCATCAGAGGAATGAAGACCCTGAAAAACTCCATGTGACCTTCCTGTCCAACCTGCCATCAGAACCGGCATTGAGCAATCTGCTCCTCCAGGCAGACCTCAAAAGATCCGGGGCAGCCAACAGTGATGAATACCTGATAATTGGTAAAGAGATCTATCTCTTTTGTCCGAAAGGCTATGGGAGGACCAAATTTTCCAACAGCTTTTTCGAGAGAAAGTTGAGCGTTTCGGCCACAACCAGAAACTGGAAAACCGTGAATGCCTTATACGAGATGGCAAATAAGAGGCGACCATGAAGAATAAAACGATCAAGACCCGCACCGAAGCGGACTCGTTTGGCCCCATAGAAGTACCAGTTGACAAATACTGGGGCGCGCAAACGCAACGCTCCCTGGGGAATTTCAAGATCGGGGAGGAACGCCTGCCGCGGTCCCTCATCCGGGCTTTGGGCATCGTCAAGCGCTGCGCGGCTCTGACCAATATCGCCCAAAATACCCTCGACAAGAAAATCGGCACCGCCATCGCAGAGGCAGCCCAGGAGGTGATCGAAGGCAAACTGGACGACAACTTCCCGCTTGTGATCTGGCAAACCGGCTCCGGCACGCAGTCCAACATGAACGCCAACGAAGTGATCTCCAACCTGGCGATCGAGCGGCTGGGGGGAATTTTGGGTTCCAAGACACCAGTCCATCCGAACGATCACGTCAACCGCAGCCAGTCCACCAACGATGCCTTCCCGACAGCCATGCACATCGCCACGGTCGAGCAGTTGCAGCACGTGCTGATCCCGGCCCTGGAGCACCTATATTCAGTTCTCTCTGAAAAATCCGAGGCATGGAAAAGCATCATCAAGATCGGGCGGACCCACCTGCAGGACGCCACTCCGCTGACGCTGGGCCAGGAGTTCTCCGGCTACGCGGCGCAGGTAAAAATGGGGATCGAGCGGATCAACGACAGTCTCAAACGACTATATCCGCTCGCCGAGGGCGGCACGGCGGTGGGCACAGGCTTGAACTCAAAACCCGGTTTTGGCGAGCAATTTGCCGAGGAAGTGGCAAAGGTCACCAGGCTGCCTTTCAGCTCCGCCCCCAACAAGTTCGAAGCGTTGGCAGCCCACGATGCCATGGTGGAAATATCCGGGGTCCTGAACACCATCGCGGTGAGCCTCAATAAAATAGCCAATGATATCCGCCTGCTGGCCTCAGGTCCGCGCACCGGGTTCGGCGAGCTGTCCCTGCCTGAGAATGAGCCCGGTTCTTCCATTATGCCGGGGAAGGTGAACCCGACCCAATGTGAAGCCATGAGCATGGTCTGCGCCCAGGTGATGGGCAACCACACAACAGTCACGTTTGCCGGAGCACAAGGGCAACTGGAACTCAACATTTTCAAACCCGTAATCGCCTACAACGTGCTCCAGTCCATCCGCCTGCTTGGCGAGGCGGTTGTGAGTCTCACCGACAATTGCATTCTGGGAATTGAGCCGAACGTCGAGCGGATCGCCGAATTGATGGAAAAATCGCTCATGCTGGTCACCGCCCTGACCCCGCATATCGGTTACGACAAAGCAGCCAGCATCGCAAAACTTGCCCTGAAGAACGGCACCACCCTGCGGGAGGAGGCCGTGAGGGGCGGGTTTGTGACCGAAGAGGAATTTGACCGGTTTGTAAGACCGGAAGAGATGATCTTTCCGAAATGATGATCCCACCCCGGCTTGTCCGCCGGGGTGGTTTTTGTTTCATTTTGCAGCCTTATCCGTGATCTCCAGCGCCTTGTCCAAAACTGTAAAACCTTCTTTCAACTGCTCTTCGGTGATGATCAAGGGCGGGATGATGAGGGCGGTGTGCCAGTGGGTATACAGGTACAGGCCATGGTCGGTACAATATTTGCGGAAGAGGACCATCTCGGGGCTGGAGCCATTCCAGGGAGCCAGCGGTTCCTTCGTCTGTCGATCCTTCACCAGTTCAATGATGCCGAACAGGCCAATATTGCGGGCATCCCCCACAGATGGATGGGTCTCCCCCAGGTCGGCCAGCAGTTTATGCAGGACCGGTCCCATTTCGGCGGCGTGCTCCACAATCCTTTCATCCTTCATCACCTGGATGTTGGCCACCGCAGCGGCCAGCGAGACCGGATGGGAGGTGTAAGTCAGCCCGGACTCGAAGGTGCGCTCGTCGAACGCGGCTGCGATCTCCGGTTTCATTGCCACCGCACCGAGCGGGGCATAGGCTGAGGTGAGTCCCTTGGCCATGGTGATGATATCGGGGACGACGCCCCAGTTATCCACTGCGAACCATTTCCCGGTGCGGCCAAAACCACTCATCACCTCGTCGGCAATCATGACAATGCGGTGCCTGTCACATAAGGCCCGAACACCCTGCATGTACCCATCCGGGGGAATAATGATGCCGTTCGTACCAGTGACAGCTTCAATCAACACCGCCGCAATCGTCTCCGGACCTTCGTAGCGGATGATCTCTTCGAGGTGGTTCAGGTAATCCTGGCAGAACTCTTCTTCTGAAATGTCGGGGTTGGTGCGGTGGAAGGTGGAACGGTAACGGTACGGGTCGAGGAAGTGGACAACACCCGGCATCAGACCCGGTTCCCAGGCCACGCGGCGCGGGTCGCCGGTGAGAGCCATCGCCCCAGCGGTGGCGCCGTGGTAGGAGCGGTAGCGGGTGAGAACCTTGAAGCGGCCGGTGTAGCCGCGTGCCAGTTTGACGGCGTTCTCATTGGCGTCCGCCCCGCCGAGGGTGAAGAGGACCTTGGTCAGCGCCCCGCTGGGGGTCACCTCCGCCACCATCCTGCTGGCCAGAGCCCGGACCCTGGTAGCCATGCCCGGCGCAGCGTAGGGCAGTTCACGAGCCTGGTCCACCATCGCCTCGATCACGCGCTGGTTCCCATGGCCGATATTGACGCACATGGTCATCGAGTTGAAGTCCAGGTAGCGTTTGCCGGATGTGTCCCAGAAGTAAACGCCCTCGGCGCGCTTGAGCGCGATGGGATTCACTTTAGCCTGGGCTGACCAGGTCCAGAAGACATGCTCTTTGGAGAGGGGAAGGATTTCATCATCGGGGAGATCGAACATGAGGGCCTCGTTAATTTGACGATTAAGGATTTTTGATTTACGATTTCTAACCGTTATCCATCAGATTATAATACGCTGCCTGGAATCGTAAGCATTAAGAAGCCATGAAAACCTTCCCTTATCACCGCATCTGCGTGGTCGGCACCACCGGCTCCGGCAAGAGCACGCTCGCCAGTGAACTTGCCCGGCGGCTCCAGCTCCCATATGTCGAACTGGACGCCCTGCACTGGGGTCCAAACTGGACACATTGCACCGATGAGGAGATGCGCAGGCGTGTAGACGAGGCGACCTGCGGCGATGCCTGGGTGGTGGATGGAAATTACAGCATCGTCCGCGACCTGACCTGGCCACGCGCCGAGGCGGCCGTCTGGCTGGATTATCCCCTGCTGCTCATTCTCTGGCAGCTCTGGAAGAGGACCTGGAAACGGGCCTTGACGAAGGAGAATCTGTGGGGGACGAATAGGGAAAGGCTCTGGCCGCAGTTCTTTAGCAAAGACTCACTCTTCCTGTGGGCGCTCCAGACTTATAAGCGGCGCAAACGTACCTATGCCGCGCTAATCGCCGTCCCTGAATATGCAGCCTTGAAAGTGTATCACTTCAGGTTTCCGCGCGAGACGGAAGCCTGGCTGCGTTCATGGGCGTAATCATCCCTCCCGGCTCAGCAGCCAATTCACCACCCGCCCAATCCCCCAAACCGTAAAAAACATCAGGATCACCACCCACTCGAATGAGGGCCTAATATGAAGAGTCAATGCAAAAGCACCCAGGCCGCCTCCGGCGAGCACCAGCACGACCAGCCGTGACAGGTGATGTTTTTCCAACGTGGCTGTGTCATCTTCCGGAGAGGCCAAGCGCAGACGCCGGTAAAACTCAGCCAGATCCCAGGCCAGGAGAGCGCAGAGGGCAGCGGGGATGAAAAACACAGGCGAAGGGTCCAGGAAGAGACCAAGGGCGGCAGCCCCGAAGGCGGCGAACAATCCCAGGGGCGGGATCCAGTCCCAGCGGAGAGCAAGCCCGACGATCCACAAAATTCCAAAAACGAGCAGCCCCACCGCGGGCCAAACCAGACCGAGGAGGAAATACCTGACTGCCAGCAAACCAACCGACAGGATCGGACAGATAAAACGGAGGAAGCGGGTCATCGCAGCACTCCACGGGGTAAAACCATCCGCTGCTCCAATTCGCGCTTGGCGATCTTTTCGAATGGCTGGGAGGTGTCCCAGGTCACTACATGAATCCCCGCCCCGCGCAGGCGGCGCAGCAACACAGCCCGTTGCAACTGGACAATGCGCCTCGCCAGGAGGTTGGCGCGCGTTTCAGCCAACCCGTTTGCTTCGAAGGATACCGGGTCGGGGCTGACGACCAGCAGGTTATAGCCGCTCATCCGTAGGGCAGCCAGCATATCATAATCTTCGGAGATAAGCGGGCTGACCAGCACCAATTGCGAGCGGGAGGGAAACAAATGGCGCGGTACATAAAGTTCATTGAAGTTGTGCGAATCACCCGGCTCCAAGCGGGAAAGATCATGCAAAATGCGCTCGCTCTGCATTTTACCGTAGCCCGGCATGGTCCAGGTAATCTGCCGTCCATAGAACAGCAATCCCACCCGGTTCCCGGCATTCAGGAAAGTATCCGCCAGGGCAGCCGCGGCGAGGACGGAATTTTCGAAGATGGAACGCTCCCCAAAATCGTTCGTCCGGCGGCGTCCATCGAGGATGAGACCGACATCGGCGGCGCGTTCCTGTTCATATTGATTGGAAAAAACATTCTGGGGGTGCCGGGCGGTGGCACGCCAGTTTATCCAACGGGGCGAATCGCCCTGCTGGTACTCGCGCACGTCGAAGAATTCCACGCCCGAACCGCCCTGCCTGGCCGGGATGGTTCCGGAAAAGATGCGCGTGCGACGCGGCTGGATGGATACCCGCCGCAGGCGCAGGACCGGCGGCAGGATGAACAACTGACCGTCAGTTGGCAGGTCCTGTTCAAGCCTGGCAAGGCCCAGATGTTCACCGACGGTGGCATGGACTTTCTTCAACCCGTAATACCCGCGCCGACCCCTCAGGGTATATGTCCAAGTTACGGACCCGCCAGTGGGCAGCGCCACCAGACGCCGCGCTGAACCTTCAGCCACCTCCAACCCATCCGGGATCTGATCTTCCAGCAAGACCTCTTCGAGCGCAGCACCGTAATTGCTTACTGTCAGCGTGACGGTTACATCATCACCAGTCTTGACCCGCTCGGCACTGAGGGAGCGCTCGGCACGCAAATGCACCTGTTCCGGGGCTCGCCACAACCCCGCCAGCAGGTACAAAACGAGCGGCAATGCCAGCGCCACGATAAAGGGGTGGATGGTTGCCAGCCCAACAAAGAGCAGCAGGAAAATCAGGAGGGCCAGGAAAAAAGTCCGGTTCATTAGTAAGGTAGGCCAATTGTGCGGGCCACGGCGGGGCGGACGCCGCCTGAAGCGTGTTCTTTTTCAGACACTCTCAGGCATCCTTCAACACCGGCACAGGGACTTTGGCAAAAATATCGGCGATCACCCGGTCCGCGACCTGGCGCGTCAGCCAGTATTCCGGCTGGAGAATCAGGCGGTGGCTGAGCACCGGGACACTGAAGCGCTTGATATCGTCGGGCAGGATGTAATCACGACCCTCGAGAGCGGCGTGGGCACGTGCCATCTTGAGAAAAGCCAGCGAGCCGCGCGGGCTGGACCCGACCGCCACATGCCGGTCGTGACGTGTCTCCTGGACGATGGTTGCAATATAGGTTTCCAGATCTTCGTTCACGTGGACGGCTTCAACCACCTTGCGCATCTCAACGATCTTTTTGGCATTGGTGACCTTCGTCAAAACCACATCTTCCTTCTGGCGTTTGTGGCGACGGCGCAGAATCTCGGTCTCTTCGGCCAAATCGGGGTAGCCGACCGTCAGCTTGAGCATGAAACGGTCCAACTGGGCTTCAGGGAGCGGGAAAGTGCCCTCGTATTCGATGGGGTTCTGGGTGGCCAGCACCAAGAACGGATCCGGCAACCGCAGCGTTTCGCCCTCGAGCGTCACCTGTCCCTCCTGCATGGCTTCCAGCAGCGCAGACTGGGTCTTGGGGGAGGCGCGGTTGATCTCGTCGGCCAGGATGATATTGGCAAAAATGGGCCCCTGGCGCAGGTCGAAGCGGTTCTCAGCCCGGTTGTAGACATAGCCGCCGGTGATATCGCCCGGTAAAAGGTCCGGGGTGAATTGCAGGCGCTTGAAATCCAACCCCAGCACAGTGGCGAAGGATTTGGCGATGAGCGTCTTGCCCAAGCCGGGGTAATCTTCCAGCAGGACATGCCCGCCAGCCAGCACAGAAGCCATGATAATCTCCAGCACCGTCCGCTTGCCGACGATGGCCTTTTCGACTTCCGAAATGACAGCCTGGCACACTTTGGATGTTTCAGGAATGGTAGTCATGTTCACTCTCCAGAAGAGACTCTAGGTATTTAATAACGGGTTCCAGGTCTTGATCGAACGGCGTGGGCGGCAGAGGACTGAACCGCTTTCGTTTTGGGTAATCGGTGTAATTGGTGGTCAGGGCAGCATCCAGGTAATTCCTGACTTCCGGGGGTGGAGCCCAATCCGGACCTGTCAACAGCCGCGCATGTTTCTGGCGTGTCCCGCGCCGGTCGAGGATATCGAGCGCCAGTTCGGCCAGGAGATGGGCGATGTGCCACTTAGGGAATATGCCACCCTTGCCACGCTGTATCCAGAAAGACATCTCCCGAACCGAGCCCGGTAAAGGCTTCCACTGCTCGTGTTGATGACGCCTCTCCCAATCCGGAAAGCGAAAACCAAGGATGGCAACCAGCGCGGCGATGCCCAAGGCGGCCACCCAGTAAACAGCCTGCGGGAAGGCTCCGTAATATCCTTTAACCAACCAGATGAACCTCGCCAGCGGGATGATGATCCATTCCTGCACTGCCCCGCGCAGCAGGAATGCCAGCAGGGCAACCGAGACCAATGCCAGGGCAGTAAAAATATAATTCCTGGTTTTCATTTTGCCTCCTGACAATAATCCAAGATGGCGGTGAGACAATCCACGGCTTCCTGGATATCTTTGTGGGCGGATGTCTTGTTTCCGTAACGCACGCGCTCGAAGAGCGACGTCAGGCGGTAGACTGCTGTGCGCGGCAGGTGGGTCGAGACCAGATAATCGGCGAATTCCGCCGGGGTCATACTTTCACGGCGGCGGATGCCACGCCAATCGGCCACCGCTTTGTTCATACGGTAATAAGAATTTAAAATGGCATCACCCCAATCCTTCCCGGCCTCGATGTCGTCCAATGCAGACTGGGCAATTTCAGCCAGTACAACATAAGGCGCACCAATTTTCCTTTTACGCCATACCAGCCACCCCCAAATACCCGCAACGGCCAGCAAGATTATCAGCGCCACCAGATAGGAAGTCCAGGAAGAGACCTGTGGCGGGATGAATACTGACGGGGTGACTTCCGGCTCGGGCGTATTGGTCGGGCCTGGCACTGGGGATATGACCGCTTTCCCGGGGTTTTCCTGTGGCTGTTCCACCGATTTCCCCAGACTGATCCTCGAGAGAATCAGGAAAACGATGAACCCAGCCAGAACAAGCCAGGCCAATGCCCGTAAGAATTTCTTTCTCTGATCCCGAGGCAGGAGAATGTACAGTATTATCATCAACGCTATAAAAAAGACAACAACGAAAATGAGGCCATTCCAGGTCGGCAGGCCGGCCGGAGGTATGGCCTCAGCTTTCTGAACATAAGCGAAGGGCTTGGCTGGTTTTAATTCGAGTCCTCCCAGACTGGAAATCAAATAGATGATGACCAGAATGGACAATCCTCCCAGGATCAGGATGGCGGTTTTACTGCCAAAGAATTTCTTCATCACGAGTACCAGGTTGTATTTTACTATACTAGGGTAGAAGGGCTGTTGTTCCGATACCTGTATAGTGTTCCAAGTCAATCCAACAGGGAATACTACAAGGTGGATTCATCCCACCCTGTCGAATGGATTCTTCTAGGAATTCCCGTAATCGAGGAAAAGGTATGGGGGTGTTGGGCTGGCTACGCCAGCCCAACACCCCCTATTTTGCGCTGCGCCACAGTGATTCATAGAGAATCACGGATTCATCGCCATGTTATACTCGGTCGTACTGGACCGCCAAAGGAGAATCCATGCCTGAATCATTGCCCTTCGAGAATAAGATAGCCCTGGTCACCGGTTCGGGGCGCGGTATCGGGCGCGCCATCGCCCTCTATTTTGCACAGAATGGAGCGGATGTGGTGGTCAACTTCTTCCGCAACCGCGCTCCGGCAGAAGAAACCGCCCATGAAATCGAGGCCCTTGGACGCCGCGCCCTGCTTGTCAAAGCGGACGTGGGCGATCTGAACGATTTGAACCAGCTCTTCGACGAAATCGAGCGGACCTTCGGCGGACTCGACATCTTCATCCATAATGCCGCCTCTGGGTATAACCGTCCGGTGCTGGAGCAAAAACCCAAAGGCTGGGATTGGACGATGAACATCAACGCCCGGTCACTGTTGTTTGCGGCCCAACGTGCCGTTCCGTTGATGGAGAAGCGCGGCGGCGGGAGAATCGTCAGCATCTCCAGCCCGGGATCGAGCCGTGTCCTTCCAGATTACGTGGTCGTTGGAGCCAGCAAGGCCGCCATCGAAAGTCTCACCCGCTACCTGGCCGTGGAACTTGCGCGGAAGAACATAATCGTTAACGCCGTCTCGCCAGGTATGGTCGAGACGGAGGCTCTGAAACACTTCAAACCATTGGCGAATGGAAGCAAGCTCCAGAAAGCCATCGCTGCCACACCTGCTGGCCGGCTGGTCACGCCGCAGGATGTGGCCGAGGTAGTGGCCTTCCTGTGCACTCCCGCCTCCAGTATGATACGCGGACAGGTCATCGTTGTAGATGGGGGTTATACTCTCCCGGCAGATTAATTTAGAATTCATCTATCTAAATTATAATATTTGGCGCAAGGACACCCTTATCCATTACCTACGCCCAAGGAGAGCGCAATGAAAACCAAGTTATCCTTAATCCTGCTTGCTGTAATATTTCTGGTTGCCTGTGGACCAAAAGCCGGTCCCACCCCTACCGGGACTTTGCCACCCGTCCAGTCTAGCGAAGCGAAAGTTTCCATTGCAAACTTCGCTTTCGATCCAGTTGCCCTGACCATAACAACCGGCACGACTGTCACCTGGACCAACAATGACACTGTCGCACACAATGTCCAGGGCGACGATGGCTCGTGGGGTTCCAACAGCCTTGCCACCGGTGATACATATTCCTTTACTTTTACCAAGTCTGGGACCTTTTCCTATCATTGCGGCGTCCATCCGTCCATGAAAGCCACAATAACTGTCGTCATCCCGTACCCATAATCCACCAACAGATCCTATTTTCCGTCTCACATGCTTATTCCACAGCAGCCCAGAGAACCCGCTGTCAGACAGGATGCTTTTGTGTTAGAATAAGCGCACTTGCAGTAGGATTTGTGTGTGGATATACCGCCAGACCTGTACAAGGCTGGCGGCTTTTTCATAGCCCGCTGCCCAATTCAGAAGGAGACGAGATAAGGATGGAGACAAAAATCTATGTAGGCAACCTGTCCTACGAAACCAAAGAAGAAGATCTGCGCGAACTTTTCGCACAGGCAGGGACGGTTGCTTCGGTGGCTCTGATCAAAGACCGCGACACAGGCCAGTCCAAGGGTTTCGCGTTCATAGAAATGAGCAACCAGAGTGAGGCCGAAAAGGCCATCCAGATGTTCAACAGCTACAGCCTGGCGAATCGCCCGCTGAAGGTCAACCTGGCCCGACCGAGGGAAGAACGCAGTTTCGGCGGCGGTGGATATGGCGACAGGCGCGGCGGCCCCGGTGCTGGTTATGGTCGCGGCGGACCCGGCGGTGGAAAGAGTCGCCGCGGACCCGGCAATGCTGGCGGCCAACGCAGATATTAGACTAACGAACTCCCGCAGGGTAATCCTGCGGGAGTTTTTTTAATTTTTAACCGATCAAAATGGCCCGCGCTGGCGCACCATCTGACCCAACCAGTTTCAATGGCAGGCAATATAAATCATAGATTCCCGGAGAGACGGCGCTCAAGTCCACCCCTTCCAAGATGATCATCCCCGGCTTGAGAAGCACCTGGTGGGTCGGGATGCTCTTTTTGTACGGCGCGATTGACAGGTAGTCAATTCCGACCAGTTTCACACCAGTCTGCACCAGCCACTCGGCCCCATCCACAGAGATACCCACGAAATCCTTGATGAATTCCTTTTCGCGGCGTTCCCAGAGACGGGAATTACAGGTTTTTAGCAGCAGGCGCGAGGTCCCGGAAGGAATCGCCGCCTTCTCCAGAATATCAGCGGTGATCAAGCCCACATCCTCCGGTATCTGGACCACCTGTGCCGGACCGTTCAGCACATCCAGCGACAAGGCATCCACGGTGCGATGGTCATTCAGAAAATGATGAGGAGCATCCACGTGTGTGCCGGTGTGAACGCTGCATCCCAAACGCGAGATATTATCATGCGCACCGGCATCCATCGAAGAGACCTGTTCCAGCACCACCGGTGGATCACCAGGCCAGACGGGCATGGCAGGAGAAATGGGGAGAGAAATATCATAAATTTTCATACATACCTCCGTGAAAAGTGCTCTTTACCAGCCCCCTGCGCTAAATATTTTTTGTAAAAACTCCAGGCGCTCCAGCCCGGTCATCGGGCGGGGACGGGCATAATCTTCGATAATGTAGGTTAATAATTCAGTGCTGATATAGCGGCCATCGTAAAAAACATGCCGGTCTACAAAAACATTGCGGGTATCATAAATCACGCTTCCATCCGGCATCAGGTGGGACATCTGGTCAAAAAACAGGTTGCCAAGGCCATAATGGATGAATGAGATTCCATCGAACTCCATCGCCGCCGGGACATGGGCCTGACTGCCACTGACAACCACTGCCCCGGCATCAGCCATCCTGCGAAAATCGCGCTGTTCGTAATCGGTGGGCTCGGGCTGGTAATATTCTTCATACTGGAAAGTCATAATCGGCAGATAGCCTGCCGAGCGCAGACTGCCAATTTCAGCCGACAACTGATCAAAATCACAAGGCGCCGAACCGGGAAGCGCATCCGTCGCCCAGTCGCTGGGGGGACCGGCATAGTTGCAACCAACGAAAGCCAGTTTATTGCCGTGGTTTACCACCAGCGCGGGTTGAAGCGAATCCTGCAAATTCCGCCCGCCACCAAAATGCAGCCAGCCGCGCTGGTCATACATGTCGAGGGTGGTCAAGGCCGCCTCCGGACCGTAATCCAGCAGGTGGTTGCCGGTCAATTCCACCACGTCGGTACCCACATCTTCCAGCAGGGCAATGTAACGCGGATCGCTACAAAACTGTAAACTATCCGTGAATGGGTCAGGTGTCGGGCAGCCCGCCATGAACGAGACCTCGTTGCTGATGTGGGTAATATCGGCGGCGCGCAGCACCGTGCGTATCTCTTCACCCGGGTATAGCACACCGTGACTTTCCATCCGGTCAGCGGTGGCGCGCACCAGCGCTGTGACGCCGGTCATCGCCACGACGGTCAACTTGTCCGGGTCGCGGTTGGTAGGCAAGAGCGGGAAGGCTGCCGGTTGCAAACTGAAATTGATCTTCAACGGATAGGAGGCTGCGTTGAAATCATTGTGGACCGGGGACTGACCGTCCACGCTGAGGACCTTCCAGCGCGGTTCCAACTTTTCGAATGGGACGATCCCCCAAGCCGGGCGTTCTGCCCAGGCAGAGTCAACCAACTGGTCCGCCGCCGCCACTTGCACGGACCCGACAGCCGGCGCGCCCCAAAGCGCGCTGAACGCGGCGAGGGTGGGTTCATCCATCCATAGCGGTCGCCTGGCAAAGGGTCCGGCGTCTGCACCGGCCCAGGCATTTTGGATATCGGTAAGCGAGACGCTGTCCGTCGCGGTCGGGAAAGGAGCAACGAGGGCATAGATCCAGGTGGCAGACTGAGAATCCGATAACGGGGAAACATCCAAGCGAACGGTCGCGCTGGCATCATCGGCCGCCATCGGCAGACCGGAAACCATGGCAAACTGGCGCAAATAATCCGGTACAGCCGGGGAAATCCAGAGATAAGGCGTAACAGGCGTCTGAGTGGATTCACCGGAGATCGGCAAGGCAGTAACGGTCGGAAGCGGAACATAACCTTCAGGTTGGAAGGGCGTCGGGGTGGAAATACCGGAAACAACCGACGGGGAAGGGATTTCATTGTTCAAAGCGGGACCGCCCCACAGCGGATTGCATGCAGCAAGGAAAAGGATACACGATAAAGCAAATAGACGTGAAAGCAAATCCTTGATTCCCACTGAGCTCCTCCGTTTCACTCCGCCTCCAATCGTAATTCCGTCAGGGTATATTTCTTCAGTGCGCCGGAGTCTACTGTCACACCCAGACCGGGGCCGGATGGAACGTCAATGGTACTGTCAGGGTTAAGCAAAAAACGCTCGCAGGTAATGTCTTCGGTATAGTAACGGTTGGAAGCCGAGATGTCGCCCGGCAAGACGAAACCGGGCAGGGATGCCAACGCCAGGTTGGATGCACGCCCCACGCCTGTCTCAAGCATCCCCCCGCACCAAACCGGCATGTCCCGCTCCCGGCATAGGTCGTGGATGGCAACCGCCTGGCTTAGCCCGCCAACCCGGCCAGCCTTGATATTGATAATTTTGCAGGCTTCCATCTCCAACGCATAACGTGCATGGCGAGGCGTGATAATACTCTCGTCCAGACAAACCGGCGTACGCAATTCCTTCTGCAGTATGCGATGATCCCAGATATCGTCTTCGTTGAGAGGTTGTTCTATAAGCAACAGGTCCAACAGATCCAAAGGTTTTAAGCTCTCCCAAGTGGCAAGAGAGTAAGCCGAATTGGCGTCCACCTGGAGCTTGATGGTGGGGAAAGCTTGGCGGACGGCAGTCGTGTCGCCCACATCTCGCCCGGGTTTAATCTTAATCTTGATGCGCCCATAACCAGCCTCGAGGTATTTCTCCACTGTTTTGACCAGAAATTCGGGCGAGTTCTGTAACCCCACCGAGACCCCCACCTGCACCCGATCCCGGACACCGCCCAACATCTCCCGCAGAGGACGATTCTCGAGCTTGCCGCGCAAATCCCAGAGCGCCATCTCCACTCCAGCTTTCGCCAATTGATGGCCGCGGATATGCTCCACACGACGCTGGAAGTGCTCCTCTTCGCCACTGTCCCGGCAAAGCAGAAGCGGGGCAACAAACTCTTTTATAATATGCCAGGCAGTGCCAACCGTTTCATAAGAATAGCCCGGATCCCGGTCAGCCACACATTCGCCATAACCGGTCAAGCCTTCAGACTGGATGGAGATGAGGATACACTCTCGGTCGGTCGTCCGCCCAAAGGAGGTCTCGAAGGGGGCAACCAGTGGCATTTGCAGGTGGTGAAGGGTAAGAGAGTCAAGTTTCATTTTGAAGCCTTCCCGGTTTATAGAAGCCGGTTGTAAGATTCTACGGCTTTCTGGTCGAAGGATTATGCCATTATAGTGCAATGCAGTGAAATCCTGCCAATGGGGACTTGAGATTCAATGAGATTTCTCGTGATCGAAGGAAAGTAGCGGGGATGTTAGGTGGGCAATTGATGCCACCCACTTTGGAGCTGGCCTGACACTTTGTGCGCTCTAAGAATGTTTCTTCGAACGAGATAAATAAAAAAGGTACCCCGTTTTCACAGAGTACCTTTTTCTTCCCCAAAGTAATTGGTATCAGGCGGTTACCAAATAACCGTTAATCTTGGAAAAGACGTTGCCGATGACTGGGCCGAGGATCAACAAAACAGCAATGACAACAACAGCAACCAAAACAAGGATCAACGCATACTCGACCAAGCCCTGGCCCTTTTCCTTAGGGGCGCATAACATGACTTTTCACCTCCTTTCGCTTTTGGATTTCCTTGAATGCCACCTCAAGGATATTTGAATTATATAACTATTTTTCCAATGAAAACAGGTTGATTTCGTCGCAGATACTTAACAGTTATGTTATGTCAGTCATCGTATAGCTAGTGATGGGGGGGAGCTATATACAAAAAAAGGTACCCTGTTGAAAACAGAGTACCATTTCGTGTCTGTAGAGACGCAGCAATTAGACAGTAGTCAGTCTTGAATTGATCTTGCTGAAGACGTTGCCGATGACCGGGCCGAGGATCAACAAAACAGCAATGACAACGACAGCAACCAAAACAAGGATCAACGCATACTCAACCAAGCCCTGGCCTTTTTCCTTAGGGGCGAATAACATGACTTTTTACCTCCTTTCGCTTTTGGATTTCCCTGAAAGCCATTTCAGAGATGGTCGCATTATATACCATTTCATCACAAGGAAACGAGATGTTTTCGTTGCAGTCTCTTAACAGTTATGAAATGTCAACTATGGATCGGGATGGATAAGGTTACACGTGCACCTTTCCCAGGAGAGCTATTAATTTCAAACGTGCCGCCAAGCATTTCGGTACGCTCTTTGATCAATTTCAAACCCAAATTTGCTTCTTTTCCAAGGTCCTCTGGATCAAAGCCTTTCCCATTATCGTCCACAGACAGCTTGACAAGAGTGCCACCCATATCCAATTGGATTTTAACCAGGTTAGCCTGATTCTGATTGACAGAATTGCTCAACAATTCCTGCATGGCCCTGAAGGCCATCACTTCAACATAAGACTCCAGCCGGCGTTCGCTGCCAGTAACGGTCACACTGACCTCCGCCCCCGTCTGTTCTTTGAACATGTCGGCATACCGGAGAATAGTCGGAGCCAGTCCCAAGTCGTCAAGCATCATCGGACGGAGTTCAAAAATGAAGTTACGCACCTTCTGGAATGTACTCATTGCAGCAATTTTCAGATTGCCAAGTTCGTTACGCGCCTGGGCAGCATCTACATCGAACAATCTCATGGCAATTTCAGTTTGCAGGATGAAATTGGAAAGCGCCTGGGCGGGGCCATCGTGCATCTGGCGTGAAAGCCGTTGACGTTCGGCCTCCTGTACATTAACCAGCATTTCCACGCTGAATGTGGCATCCCGGTCACTCTTTCCAGGATTGACGCCGCCAGCGCTTACCACATTCTTCAGGCGTTCCAACATGCCCTTGTACCGCTCCAGATGCACCTGGTCACCCTGCAATTTCTCCACCTGTCCACGCATTACAAATAAACGTTGCTGAGCATCCATGGCAGTATCATATGCAGCGCGAATCTCTTCATGCGGAAGTTTATCAATTTGACCTTGAATCTGCTGCAAATTTGCCGTCACCGCGGCATTACGCTGAGTCAGTTTCCCCACTTCAACGCGGCTCTGTTCCAGCATCAAGGTGATCTCCTTCAAAGCGCGATCCGTCTCATCCAGCTCCGACTGGATTAAATTCTGAGGATCTTCGATAGAGGTGGAAGTTTGTTTTCCGTCGGGTAATGACATGGTTCACTCCTGAGACTGCGAAGTCTTATCGTATAACTTTACCCATCCACGTTTGAGTGCATAAACAACTGCCTGCGTGCGATCCTCCACACCGAACTTGCGCAAAATGGATGTAACATGGTTCTTAACCGTCTGATGGCTGATACCCAGCGAGGAAGCAATCTCTTTATTGCTCATTCCCTGGACGACGCAGGTAAGTACTTCTGCCTCCCGCTCAGAAAGCGGATGAAAGGGATTACCTGGCTCGCTGTAAAGTTGACGCGCTTTTTCCATCTCACCATTGAGCCAGTACTCGAACTCTTTTTGGTTAAAGACACGATCTTGAATGACGAATCGACCTCTAACAACTTCATTGATGGTGCGGACAAGACGCACCGGGTCAATATCCTTGGCACAATAAGCGGACGCACCGGCCCAAGCCGCATGGATAATCTGCTCATGATCGTCATAGGCGGTCAATAACACAATTCGAGTGGACAGTTTATCTTGAACAACTTGATGCGTAACCTGCTGTCCGTTTATTCCGGGCAAGTTAATATCCACAACGGCAACAAGCGGGTGCAGGGTGCGGATCATCGTCAATGCATCTGCACCATTCGATGCCTCTCCAACAATCTTGAATCCAGGCTCAAGTGAAAGCGTATTGATAACCCCCTGACGGAATAATGGGTGATCATCTACAACAACAATTGTGATATCTTCCATTTACGAGCCTGTCATGAACAAGACTATCCAGAGTATAGCACAGGTCAACCAAGCCGACAATTTTAGGTTCTCAGAGAATGACCTTAAAGACGGGGGAAAAAGAATATTTCATAAGATCCCAATAAAAAATGAGCATTTCACGGACCCGGCCACCGGTACACCGCCATATTTTGCTCACCAAAAACTGGGGCGTAAGGTGCACCCGTTGTAAAAACCAGACTCAGACCCGAGGTCAGGTGTGGATACCAGTCCGGGAAGGTGACCAGATAAGTCACCCCTTGTTCATTCATGTAAGCCGCAATCCGATCCTCGTCCCGCAGGAAGGGGATCACTTCTGGTGAAACCAGGCCAGCCAGATCAACCAGATCGTGCCCACCAAAATACCCCAGCGCACCGATATCATGCGCTGCAACCAGCGCATTCGGTGGAACTTCAGCAGAAACCCATTTGGCTGTTGCAACCATTTCGCTATCGATGAAAGCCACATCCTGGGCATAGTGAAGGGCGCCAAGCCCCCAGAAGACAATCAAAACGCCACCCGCGACCAGTCTCCAAGACACTGAGATAATCCATCGCCAATGCGGGTCGCGGGCCAAGGCAAATTCCGCCAAACCAGCCAACCCGATCAGGAAGAAAATCGGCATTGCTGGCATGACATAGCGCCCATATTGATAAGTGACCGGTAACCGCCAGGCGTAAAGTGCCAAAAAACCGAAGAACCAGATCACAGCGGCCAGCACTCCCCAGGCCCGGCGGCGGATTGCGGAGACCACTGAAAGCACAAATCCCGGCAATAAACTGACACCCAATCCTTCCAAAACCGGAAATGCTTCACTTCCAAACCTCACAAGAAACGGTAATTTCAGGTAATCCGCGTATTCCGCCTGCTTGGCATAAAATGTGTTGGGCAAAGGGGATCCGGAGATCATTAAATTGAACAATAAATAAAGTGCAAACAGACTTCCAAAGCCCAGCCCCAGGTTAACCAGCGCCCGCAAACGCTTTGACCATGACGGCTGCATCAACAAGATCACCAGCACGGCCGGACCGAGAAGCGTCACCCCATCCGGCCGCACCCAAATGGAGATGCCGATCAGCAAGCCCAGACTGAAATATTTACGCGATCCTGATATGACCAACACCAGTGTAGCAGTTGCCAACAAGGCAGACAGGAGCGTTTCCATCCCAGAGGCCGCCGCCCAGACCAGGTGCCACTCCAGCGCCAGCGCCGCGCCGACCCACGGGAAATGCGGACGGTACGAGGATACCAGCCGCCTCATGGCCGACTCACCGATAACCGCCAGACCCCACAGTGAAATCGCGCCAAGCGAATATGTCCAAATATAAGGGGCCAGCCTCAACCAGAACCCAATTGCCAGTAATGCCGACCAGAGTGGAGCTGTCGAACCGCCGGAAGGTTTTCCGGGCAGGAAAGACCATTCACCACGCAACGCCAGGTTACGGGCATACGTCTGATGAATCCAGGCATCATCCAGCGGGAAGCCGATATGATAATAGACTCCACTGAATGCCAGATACAATCCTACTGAAAGCAGGGCAATGCCGGCCAGCACCCAAACAGCTCGAGGCGGTACGCGACCTTCAGGGTTGGATGCCATAAATATGCGCTCCATCAACATCGCCCAGGTATAGCAGGCCAGCCTGTTCCGACGGGTGTTCATAAACCGTCTGCAAACCACCCGGCGTACTTCCTTCCTCCAAAACCACATATTCCGCTTGATAGCGTCGGGCCACCACCAAAAGGGTATTTTCATCCCCATCCGGGACAGCAATCGCCGGGTTGCCGGAGGCCAGATAAAACCCGGGCGGATCAGCAACCATGACAACCGCCTGTTCGTGCATGCCTTGCTCTCTCAGAAAACCGTCTATTTTGCTATACATATTATTTTCCTGGCCCCAGACCGGACTGCCACCCCCACCCATGACCCGCCCGTAGACAATCACCGCCGTCAACAGCACAGCGAGAGCCACCAGCGTGGGCCGAAAAACCGTCCCCGCCTGGGCCACATTCCATCCGCGCTTCCGGCTCCCCCAGGCGATGGCCCGGTCAAGGCCCACCGGCGCGAGCGCCCACCAGACCGGTTGAAGTGCTGCACCAGAATGGAAAAAACCGCCACGCGCTCCTGCAAATGGAAAAGCCACTGTCATCGCAACGAGCGTCAGCAGCCAGGCAAGTCCGGCCAATTGCATGCGCCGGTCCTTGCGCAAATGCCAGAGGCCGAGTCCAACCAGTGGGAGCAGAAAAATTTCCCCTTGCTCGGCAAGAGTCCTTTCCAGGTTTATCCCCAGTGCCCACAAGCGGGCTTTCGAGATCGCCACGATGCCAGACTGCCACCAGGTTGAAAACGAAATCTGGCTGGCCGGGTAACTAAACAACTGATTATAAGAAGTGAGCCAGAGCATCTTCGAGCCACCGGCAGCCAGAGGCGATCCAAAGGCGGCGTAGTTACGGATAAACCAGGGGGTCATTACCAGCAGGTAACCAGCCAGAGTAAGAAGCAGGAAGGAAAAAATAAAAGTAATGCGGCGTTGGGACGGTTTGGGCAACACAAGAAGAACAGCCAGAAAGGCAACAAGTAGCCAGAGCAAGCCATCGGCGCGAGCCAGGTGCATCAGGCCAGCCAGCAGACCGAGCAGGAGAGGATTGAGGGCGGAGGATTTTCGGTTGAGGATGAGAAAGAAGAGACCACCGAAAAGCATGTACAAGCTAAAAGTGTCCGTCACCGGTAAATAGGACAGGTAAAAGGCCGGGAAAACCGCCAGCAGGCCGGAGGTGAGAGCCAGGTCGCGGCGGGAGGTGAAGGACCAGGACAGGGCTGCTGTCAGGGGCGGGATTAGCGCGGCGACCAGAAGAAAACCTGCCCGGGCGGCTAACCAGGAGGCGGGCCCGAAAAGCACCGCACCGGCGGCTGCGAGCAGGGACGCCAGTGGCATCCAGTAGGCATGGGACGGGTGCGGCAGTCCGGCCGGGTTGTCCAGATAGTTCCATAGGTAGGGTTCGGTGAAACCATGACCATTGACCAGCTGCAATCCCCCGGCATAGTAATAATCCGCATCCATGTAACCGGGCGAAGGTTGAAAGGCGGCGACAAAGGTCACGGCAGCCAGGCCAAGCAAAGCCAGAAGAAGATACTGCCGCCAGGTCATGGGAGGTTGTCGCTCCAGGTGCGCGGCGGGTAGACGGCCCACCAACGCATCCAGTACAGGCCAAGCACGAGCAAGGCTGGCAAGACCAGCGCCAGCACGTTATTCAGGGCGGCGGAGGTGCCGGTAAGAAACAGGCCGGCAATGATAAGCCAAAAACCAAAGAAAATGGTGAAGAGCACAATACCCGCCACACCCCAGCGGCCGGGACGCGACCAGCGTTCAGCCAAAATGGAAAGGAAAAGAACCAGGGGTAAGAAAAGCAGCACATAATCCTGCGGAATGACCGGGATGCCCAGGAGCGGCGTGACCACCAAAGTCAGGCTGGCAGTCCAGAGAAGATGACGGAAATCCTTGCGGCGGACGTCTCGCCACTCAATAAGAAGAACTACCAGTAGGAGACCGGTCAGCGCCCAGCCAAGGCGCGGGCCGACAGCCGGCCACCAGGAAGCAAGGATGCGAGCGGGCGTGAGAGCCGGGTTATAGTTGATATGGGAAATTAACCCGTCTACAAAGGGCGTGAACCAGTCCAACAAAATGAAGAATGAGACAGCCAGCAGAACGGTGAGGGTCATCAGGAAACCCGTCAGGATGCGACCACGACGGTGATAGATAGCCCACCAGAAGATAAAAAGCACCAGGAGGCCGGCAATATCCGGCTTGAAGAAAGGAACCACCAGCAAAACCCCGGCCAACTCATCGCGTCCGTCGCGTAGGGCAAGCAGGAGACCAACTATTGCCAGGGCAACAAATATAACCGCACGACTGCCAGCCAGTGGGAGGAACCCGTAGACCCACAACACCGAAAAGATCAAAAAGCCCGGCAGGAGGGTCCGCGCCGGTTTCCAATTGGTCAACCGCAAGGATAGGAATGCCAGGGCAACCAGTGCAATTTCGAGACAGGTCATCCACAAGCCGCGGGCGACGGAATAATCCGAGACGAGGGCAAAGGGAAAATAGAAGAGTTCGACGGGGAAAGGGACGTTCAACCTGAGTGGATCCTGGCCTTCGGCGGCCAGGCGGCCATAGTAGACCACCTGGGCGCGCTGGGCGGCGGGTTCGCTGTAGGGATTATCACCGTACTGGAGAAAGGTGCGCGCCGCCAACCAAGGAACAATGAAATCCTTCTCGCCGGGATGGAGGCGGGCATAGAGAGTGTTGGCCCACCCCAACCCACCGAGAATGGAAAGGACAACGAATATCAGGAAGATGGTGGTTAGAATATTAAGGATACGGGACATAACCAGGGAGATTCTACCTTACATTCATAATTCAAGGAAATCAGAAATGCGGGCGGCGGCGGGCAAGAAAGAGAATCAATCGGTGATAAACTATAAGAATACAAGGAAGCAGGAATCTCTTCCAATTTCGAAACATAAAACACCACCCCGGAGGAAATTAGATTGCGGTCCAGAGATATAAGTATTCCTTCAGATTGGATCAAGAGGATCAGCATCCTTTACCTGCTGATCCCATTTTTGATCTTTTGCCTGGGCTATCTAAAACCGTACATTTCTCTCTGCATCACTCTGATCTTCGTGTGGCTGA
>Ga0209777_10001884_pt1 | contig 28895 bp, 32 predicted proteins | sample FrelakmetHBP12HB_FD_187147 | JGI IMG/M metagenome (GOLD analysis project Ga0209777, IMG submission 187147) | Freshwater lake sediment microbial communities from the University of Notre Dame, USA, for methane emissions studies -HBP12 HB (SPAdes)... | ecosystem: Environmental > Aquatic >...
TTCCGATCTTACAGTCGCTATTTCTCCAGAGCGGGGATTGGCAGTATTACGGGCCGCTCAAGAAGTCCTCTCAGCCGGAAGAGTGGCAAGAGCGGCTGGGCAAGTTACTGGCTCACTTTGCAGAGAACAGATCCACGGATTGGTCCGGCAGGAGCAAGCTAATTGATATCTATCTTAAAGAGAAGATGTACGATCAGGCGCTGACAGAGGTACTGGCCAAGAGAAGCCTCTCCACCTTAAGATCGTATCAAAATGATCTGGCCTTCCACTACTCTGAACAGTACTTCAACGTCTACCAGGAGTTGATTATTCCCTTTGCCGATAAGGGTACGGGAAGGAAACACTACCAAGAAGTCGTATCCTATCTGAAGCAAATGAAAAGCATGGAGGGCTACGAAGGGGCCGTTTCAGAGATCGTGGGGCAGCTCAGGATAGAGCACAGGAGAAAGCCAGCCTTCATAGACGAGATGAAAGAGCTGTGAAGATCTGCGATTGCAAGCGACCTCATGCTAAAGTCCAAATACGAAAAGAGAGAATAATTAAATTGATGCATAAACTCAACGCCTATGTCTCAGGAAAAGTGCAGATGGCCGGCTACAGATCCAAGGTAGTGACCATAGCCAGAGCATTTGGCCTTAAAGGGTATGTAAGAAATCTGCAGGACGGCAGAGTGAAGATATTGGCCGAGGGCCCCCTTGACGATCTGGAGCGGTTTCTTAAGGCCATAAAAATTGAGAATACTCTTATCAAAGTTGACGATATCCAAAGCGAGTTTTCCGATGCATTGGGTGCTTACGACGACTTTTTCAAGGTGGCTGGCGAGAATGAGACCGATGCCCGGCTTGATGTTGCTGCCGGTCATCTTAAAGAACTGATTGTGGTAGTGAAAGACGGTTTTAAGGAAACTGTCTCCAAGCTAGGGGGCATGGACGGCAGCCTGAAAGAGATCTCCCAAAAACAGGACGAAATGATTGGGGAGATGAGAGGCGGCTTCAAGGAGCTATCCGGAAAGCAGGACGAGATGATCGCTGAGACGAGAGGCGGCTTCAAGGAGCTATCTGGAAAGCAGGACGAGATGATCGCTGAGACGAGAAGCGGCTTCAAGGAGCTATCCGGAAAGCAGGACGAAATGATAGCTGAGACGAGAGGCGGCTTCAAGGAGCTATCCGGAAAGCAGGACGAGATGATAGCTGAGACGAGAGGCGGCTTCAAAGAGCTATCCGGAAAGCAGGACGAGATGATAGCTGAGACGAGAGGCGGGTTCAAAGAGCTATCCGGAAAGCAGGACGAGATGATCGCTGAGACGAGAGGCGGATTCAAGGAAAACAACGCCCTGCTCCAAGAGTTCTCCGCAAAGCAGGACTATGTTATCGATGCCATTGACGAAGCCCGCGCGGACGTCGTCTCCGAAGTGCAAGGCCTGCGCTCGGATCTGAAGGGTCGCATGGATGAGCGGCTGCAGAGGATCGAGAGCGATGTGGTGGATATCAAGGCCCGCATGAGGCCTTAGCTCGTTGTCGTTGTAGCCGACAGGATGATCCCTTTGGGACATTATGGCTGGACATTCCACCTAAAATATAACCTTAAGATCTTCCAGCGTGTAAGTGTCAGGCTCGTTTTCAAAGATGAAAGATCATAGATCACGTAGATAGGCGATTGCGTCCTCCACTTTATCAAATCGCTTCGCCAGCCCCATTTTGCATTCCCTGGCGCCTTTTAAAGTTCCGGCAACAATGCGCTCATCTTCTTCAAGAGGCACCGTTTTCTTTGCGGGCACCTTGGATATTTTCGCTTTCATCTCAATCGCTTGGCTTAATATGGACTTAATGCTTTTAAAGACTTTCGCCAGCACATTTACCTGGCTTCCCGCCCTCAAAATCTCGATCTCCTCCTCCGTCAGCCCATAAAGCCGGGCCCCCGTCGATCTGCCCGTTCGTGGCCTCGATCTGCCGTTCCAGGGCAGTTTTTTCGTGAGGCGTGCCGGCTTCGGGGAGCTGTTTATGTAAGGAGAGCGTCTAGCACCACCAGGGAAACCATGCGAACGTGAGGGGCGACGTCTTCGGAATAATCAAATGATACAAAAGGCCGCATAGTATGCCCTGCTAATTGATGAGCGAAGCCTTGCCTCATCTTTCTCACCTGATGATGCCAGACTTTTTGCCAGGCTCAAGTAGCGACACCAGTCGAAGCCTATTCGTACTCCACCTGGATGAGCAGCTTTGAGTCTGATGCATCGGAGGCATTGAGCCACCAATTATCGTCTAGTTGATCCAGTTTATCAATGGCATCTTGCGGCGATAGGTCGGTGCAGATGTAGATCACCAACTGTTTTTCGCCAATCTCGTCCGGATCAGTCACTACTTCTAAGAATAGGATCTCTGAAGGGAAATAATTTCGTATTCGATGGTAGGCCTCCATCAGCAAAGGCAAAAGATACGGATTACTGCCAACAAAGTCGTACACATCTTTCACGATCTTTAGTGTATATTTGTTATTTAGGAGTACCATGTCATGATTTAGCTTGGTATCTCCTCTGTCTCCGACATCCACCTCAGTGATCATCAAGATTTCTCTTCGTCGGCATGAAATAAATAGATTTCATCGGCAAGGTAGTCAGCTCGCCGCCTCCACAATCCCGATCTCCTCCTTCGTCAGCCCATAAAGCTCGTAGACCAGGGCGTCGATCTGCCCGTCCGTGGCCTCGATGCGCCGCTCTAGGGCGGTATTTTCGTGAGGCGTGCGAGCTTCGGGGAGCTGTTTATGTAAGGAGAGCATCTGCTCCACCAGGGAGACCAGGCGAACGTGACGGGCGGCATCTTGTGGGTTGCAGAATCAATAATTGATCTGAAGCTTCATCCGTTTTATCACAAACCGATCGTTTTCCGAGCATCTTTCAGCGAGACAATTTTGAGCTGAAAGCCTTCTGGAACCTGATAGTGCCGAAGAATTTTGTCGGTCGTAATAAGAAAGTCCATACCGTAAGCTAACGAGTATCCAAGATGGGTTCGATCCGTAGGCTGCATTCGACCTTGGCATTCTTCAACAAGATTCCAGCAAATTTCGGCTGCTTCATCGCTCGGCAGAAGAAAACGGATCTCCAGTTTTCTCCACAGCTCTATCAAAGCCGAGATCTGCTCCAGCTTCTGCGGGTCTTTGCTTTCCTTCTCGGTGGTTATGGTTTTGAAGACGGTTTCAGCCAGAACGGAGAAAGGAACACAAAGTTCAAGATCAGGATGATTATCGATGTGCTCCAGAAGGCTGGAGGCCAGACGCACATTTCTATCTCTTTTATCCTGGCCGACAGAAAAGAAGAAAATATCAGAATCAACTGCTACATGTTTCATTTCTTATGGAAAGCTTTCTTGATTCGTTCCCTGGTTGCAAGAGCTTCCTCTTTGGTTACTGCCCAAACGATATTGCCGTTGATATCCACGGCGCCGCCATAGGGAAGCTGGTTTTTCTCCGAATCGTATCTTTGGCCAACTATTTCTTCAGTCATTCTTTTCCTCGATCCAGGTTTTGCTTCCTGAAAAGAAATAGTTTTTCGTCGGATTCTTTTATCCGCTCGCAGCCTCCACAATCCCTATCTCCTCCTCCGTCAGCCCATAAAGCTCGTAGACCAGGGCGTCGATCTGCCCGTCCGTGGCCTCGATGCGCCGTTGCAGGGTGGTCTTTTCGTGAGGCGTGTCGGTTTCGGGGAGCTGTTTATGTAAGGAGAGCATCTAGCTCTACCAGGGAGACCAGAGAATCATAGCTGGCTGCATTCCAAAGATAGGGAAATCTAATATCATATCTTTCGAAGACCTATCATTTCCCGAGCATCTTTCAGCGAGACAATTTTGAGCTGAAAGCCATCTGGAACCTGATAGTGCAGAAGAATTTTATCGGTGGTTATGAGGTAATTCATATTGTACGCCAGGGCATAACCAAGATGGGTCCTATCTGTTGGTTGCAATCGATCTTTGCATTCGCCTACCAGATGCCAGCAGATTTCAGCAACTCTATTTGTGGGCGGAAGGAATCTGATATCAAGTTTCCTCCATAGCTCGATCAAAGAGGCGATCATCTCCATTTTATGAGGATCGCTTCCCTCTTTTTCGCGAGTCAGACTTTTAAAAACAGTCTCCGCAAGTACTGAGAATGGGACACAAAGCTCTAGCGCGGGGTGATTATCGATGTGATCCAGCAGGCCAGTTGCAAGCTGTGACTTTCTATCTTTCTTGTCGGTGCTAACAGAATAGAAAAAGATATCCGTGTCGATTGCAACGTGATTCATTTCTTGCCAAAAGCCTTCTTTATTCTTTCCTTCGTCGCCTTATCTTCTTCCTCGGTAACTGCCCAGACGATCCTGCCGTTGATATCTACTGCACCGCCGTAAGGCAACTGATTCTTGTCCGAATCGTAGATCTGCCCGACTACATATTCTGCCATTCTTTTCCTCTATCTGAGTATGGCCTCGTTCAATAATATAGTTTTCGCCGGCTCATTTATTTGCCTGTGATCCCTCAACGATCCTTATCTCCTCCTCCGTCAGCCCATAAAGCTCGTAGACCAGAGCGTCGATCTGCCCGTCCGTGGCCTCGATCTGCCGCTCTAGGGCAGTTTTTTCGTGAGGCGTGCAAGCTTCGGGGAGCTGTTTATGCAGGACGAGCATCTGCTCCACCAGGGAGACCATGCGATCGTGACGGGCGACGTCGGCGCGGTCGGAGAAATCGATAATACGAGTTGGAAATGGGCTAAGATAATTAGTTTTAAATCTAAAATATCCTCCTCTTAATACAGTGCCGGTATTCGCCAAGAACAACCACATTAAATTTGAATTTAGTACTCCTAGCCAATATAATATTTTCTCGTTATAAGATGGCAAAAACACAAGACTATAAACCATTGTATTATGATATATGCCTGGCAGAGATATTGTGTAATTACATCCTAAGCTTATCTCGGGTGTAATAATTCGTTCAGACTCAAATACGCTCATACTTCTGCTTCGGTGACAAGAATACCAATATTTTGTATTAGTTTTTTGCCTTCTTCTAATCTCCTTCAGCTCATCACAAAATTGCAGGAGGTAATTATACCCCAATGGATATTTTTCTTTTAGGATCGATTCCTCCAATATTTTTGTTTTTCCATCAAGCAATTGATATGGATAAATACAATAATAAGAATTAATTGGGAGATCATATCTGTGAATGTCTTCCCCTCGTAGGAATGGTTTAACTAATCCTGCTTCTATATCAACTTCACTATTAATCCTTTCCGAAAACAATTTGATAATGCCCTTGGATTCTTTCCCTACTGCTTTCATCACATAAACATTGTCGATACCTGATTGAACTCCAACAAGTATCTCTTCGCAAATGTCGCCTAACGTATTAGGTTGCTCATATAATTTAGCAAGCAATGAAGGAATATTCTTATTAACAAGTGCCCAAGGATCACTCGATAATGTCTTTAAGTCGTATTTTAAAAAGCGATCGGAAGATAATTTAGATAAATCTACAGACATCTCAGATGACGATACATCTGGAAATTCATAATACTCAAAAAATTCGTTATTTTTTTTCGATAATACCAAGATACTAGTATATGTCGAAGTATTTTTAAAAATTAGATTGTTCCCAAAATTTATAAATAATTGTATTGCATTGTTTTGAATTAAAAAATTTCGTATCCCTGAACCAAAATCAGAATTAATAAATTTATGTGGACAAATAACACCTACTACTCCACCATCGTTCAGCAGTCTAAATCCTCGTTCTATGAAAAGCAAGTAAAAATCGAAACGTTTGACTGCACTTTGATAATTCTCTTCAAGATACTTGATTTGATCACCATGATACTCTTGCATTCCCTGAATGCGCAAATACGGCGGATTGCCTATCACCACATCGAACCCGCCCTTCAGAAAGACCTCCGCAAACTCCCTCTCCCAATCGAAAGGATTGATCCTCGCAATCTCCCCCTCACTCAGGCCCGGATTGTCCTTCAGGATGTCCCAGCCGACGAGCGAGTTGCCGCACTTGATGTTGTTACTCAGATCGGGCAGCGCCCTCTCTGCGAAGAGCTTGAGCTGTTTGGATATCGTCTCCTCGTTCTCGCCCTCCAGCACCTTGAGCAAGAGAGATAGCTTGGTCACCTCCACCGCCTGCCGGTCGATGTCCACGCCATAGATGTTGTTCAGCAAAATTCGCTTGCGCTCCACCGTGGTCAGCTTCCATTCCTCTCCCTTCCCCTGATAAATGGGCAGCTCCGGCTCCCGGCTGCGCCCCTTCTTGCCCTTCGTGGGCGGGGCCGCCGGCAGGAGCTTTTTAATATCCGACATCCTGCCGCTCTCAATCAGGGGCACCAGATTTTGTATGTACCATTCCTTATGCCAGTCCAGAAGATGCTGGTAGGCCACAATGAGAAAAGAGCCCGAACCGCAAGCCGGGTCGAGCACTCGCAGGGCTGCCGCCTCCTGCAGCGTTTTTTCTTTGATAAGTGGTGCAATCGTATTTTGCACAATGTACTCGACGATGTAGGCCGGCGTGTACTTGACTCCGCCCGCCTTTTTTACCTCCGGCTTGTCCTCCACCAGGGCGTTGTGGCCTTCATCCAGCCGGATGACCTTGCCCAAAAACTGCTCGTAAATCTGGCCTAAAATTTCCGCTGGAAGGACGGAGAACTCGTAAGGGCTCTCCGGGAAATAAAGGCGCTTGATGATATTCTTGAGGGTTTCGTCATCAATTTGCAGTCCGGGTGTGATGGTATCCGGATTCTCCCGGCCCGGCTCCTTGCCGAAATGAAATATCCCCGAGTTGTAGCGATCGTCCGCCTGGAGGAACAGCTCGCACAGCCTGGGATAAACCCTCTCTCCGCTCAGCAGGTCTTTCAGGCGCAGGTAACGTTCGATGCCCCGGTCCTCACAGATGCGCAGGAATATGATTCGATCGATAATGGTCTGCACGGCATAGTTCAGGCTTACCGTGTCTAGCAGTGGATTGTGCCGGGCAAGGCTTTTGGCCAGCATCTCCCGCCACTCTGAGATGTCGTCCAAAAGGGCAGCGTCCACTCTTTTGTCGCCCCGTTTTTGCGGCAGAGATTGCACATATTTATCGAGCGAACCACTCAGCACCGCCTCCCTGGAAAAGAGGGCGACAATCTCCGGCCACTTTTCTGCATATTGATCGTACCGGAAATACAAAAGCCGCGACTTCGTGGATTTATCATCCTTGGAGGGGCGCGCTCGGCAGTAGTAGACCGAGAACTCCTCAAAGTCGGTGAGAATGGAGATGGCAAGATCAGCAGACCAGGCATACCGCCTTATCTGGTAAGCGGGATAGACACCCGATTCGATATTTATGGAGGGCCTTTTCACTTCCACGAAGAATTTCCTCTTGTCGAAGAGGCGAAAGCTGTAATCAGGACTCTTGATCTTTCCCTCGACATCGATTGCATCCTCTTCCTTGACCTCTCTCTTATCGGCCCGGCATTCATGTTTATGATAGACGTCCCAGCCCAGCGCCTCAAAAAAGGGATTGATGAACTCCGTTCGTAGCTCGGTCTCATTGTACTGGCTGGATCGATAGATATCCTGATCGCGCTCGAACTTTTCCATCAGCTCGATGATCTTTGCGGGTGCCGTTGTCACTGATGCCTCTGCTTCTGCCTCGGGTGCCTCTGCCTGCAATTTCTTTGCCCTCCGGCGCACTCATTAACCGCTCTCCCGAAAAAGCTTCTGGCAGGAATGCTTCAATGGAACTTTCAAGGTTTTTAATCGGTTCCTCGCTATTTCGAGTTGGTAATATAATAATCGAGTCCTCTGTGAGTCCTCCGTGCGCTCTGTGTCTCTGTGGTGGTAGTCCGTAGTCCTTTGATTATAACCAGTGGCTAACGACTATTCCACCACAAAGACACAGAGTTCACAGAGAACGCACAGAGCGACTAACTAACAACTGGAAAACCATAGTAACCAGAGGTTAGCCACTGGAAATAGCGAAGAGCCTTTTAAACTACCTAATGCCTGCTAAAAATCGTCTGGCAAAGTCCCGGCCTAAAGACCACAAAGCCGATATACCTCTTTATCTTAGCGCATAGCGAAAGGCGAGATTAAAATGCTTATTGGAATTGATGTGGGCGGCACCACCACCGATGCCGTTGTCGTGGACGGGAGAAAGGTTGTCAAGACCGCATATGTGCCGACAGATCACGATAACCTGTTGAAGTGCCTGCTTTTGGCCTTGGACGAGCTGGTGCAGGGCATCGATACCGGCAAGATCGAGCGAGTGGTCCTGAGTACTACCCTGATTACTAATATGATCGCAGAGGGCAAGACTGATCCCGTGGCTTTGGTGCTCATACCGGGGCCGGGAACCAATCCTCGGGACTACGCGCTGGGCGAGAGCATCATCTTAGATGGTGCTATCGATTTCCGCGGCAAAGAGATCGATCGGCTCAAGGAATCCCAGATCAAAGAGGCCGGGGCAAGTATCCGGGCCCAGGGCCTTTCTCGCGTGGCCGTGGTAGGAAAATTCTGCCAGAGAAATCATGCCCACGAGCTAAAGGTCTACGAGATATTGGCCGCAGCGCTGCCCGGTGCCAAGATTGAGATGGGGCACAAAGTATCCGGCCAGCTCAACTTCCCCCGCCGGGCAGCGACAACCATGCTCACTGCCGCTACCATTGACAGCTATGAGCGTTTTGCCAAAGACGTAGCAAGAGCTCTCAAGGAACGCAAGATTTCAGCACCCGTCTACATCCTCAAGGCGGACGGCGGCACTCTGCCCCTGGACAAATCGGTGCAGATGCCTGTAGAGACCATCTTCTCCGGGCCCGCTGCCAGCATTATGGGGGTACTGGCGCTGACGGAGCCGGGCGAGAGCTCAGTGGTCGTGGACATCGGCGGCACCACTACCGATCTGGCTCTCATCCTCTCCGGCAAGCCCCTCCTCTCTGCCAAAGGGGCACGGGTTGGCTCTCTTCTCACCCAGGTGCGGGCCTTTGCCGTCAAGTCGGTAGCCATCGGTGGCGACAGTGCAGTAGCTGTCTCCAGTCAGGGCTGCGATCCTGGTTCCGAGAGCTCTGCCCCTGGCACCAGGAGCTGCTGTGGCAGCCTGGTCGTCGGGCCGCACCGGGACGGCTCGCCGCTTTGCATGGGCGGGTACGGGCCCACGCCCACCGATGCTTTGCGGGTTTTGGGGCTTACCCAGATCGGCGACGCAGCATTGGCGGAAAAGGCCATGCAGATCGTGGCGCAAAGCCTGGGCTGCACAGTCATGCAGGCTGCTCAGAAGGTCGTTGATGCCGTAGTGGACAAGATTGTCTTTGAGATAAATGAGATGTTCCGGGAATGGGAGCAAGAGCCTGCTTATCGCATCTGGGAGATCCTGAAAAAAGAGAAACTCTCTGCTAGAAGCGTTGTAGGCGTGGGCGGAGGCGCTCCTCCCCTCGTGCCGCTGGTGGCCGCCCGCTTGGGCGCAGCCGCCATTGTGCCCGAATATGCGCCCGTGGCCAATGCCATCGGCGCCGCTGTGGCCCGGCCCACCTTAACTCTGAACCTGCACATCGACACAGAGAAAGGCGAATTTAGCGTGGCCGAAGATGGCCTCATGGGTCGGGTGACAGACCAAAAGATGACTCCTGAAGATGCAGAGCGGCTAGCCCGGCGGCTTTTGGCGGAGCGGGCGGCGCTTCTCGGCATCGGCGAGTACGCCGGTGAGGCTGAGGTTACTTATAGCGAGGTTTTCAATATGATTCGAGGCTGGTCAACCGTGGGAAGGCTGATGGACGTGCGAATGGAAATTCCGGCCGGTCTTCTGCCCTCCTGGAGGAGGTGCTGAAAATGTCCTCCCAAGGCAAGTCCGGCAAGACTGGGCTCATATTCTTCCCCGCCTTTGACTGGGCCATCTCGCCCACTCACCCGGAACGAGAGGAGCGGCTGCTCTACACCCGCGACCAGATCTTCGAGGAGGGGCTGATGGACCTGCCCCAAATTGAGGAGTACAAGCCCCGCCTGGCCGAGGAAAAGGACGTGGCTCGTGCCCATTTTTGCGTTCCCGATGTGGGAAGCCAGGTGACAGAGGCGCACCTCATCGCCGCCGGCAGCACCCTGACTCTGGCTGATGCCCTGGAGAAGGGCGAGATTCGAAACGGCTTTGCGCTGGTCAGGCCGCCCGGCCATCACAGCATGCGTGTGGTGCATGGCAACCGCGGCTTTTGCAATATCAACAACATGGCCATTCTGGTCGAGTACCTGAGAACCAAATACGGCCACAAGAGGATCGCCGTCATTGATACCGATGTGCACCACGGCGACGGAACCCAGGATATATTCTGGCATGACCCGGATGTGCTCTGCCTATCCTTCCACCAGGACGGCCACACCCTCTATCCCGGCTCGGGCTTCGTCAATGAAATGGGCGGACCGCAAGCCCTCGCCAGAACGCTGAACGTTCCCCTGCCCCCCGGCACCACGGACGAGGGCATTCACTACGTTCTGGACAATCTCATCCTGCCCATCCTCGATGAGTTCAAGCCTGATTTGATCCTGAACTCGGCCGGCCAGGATAATCACTACACCGATCCGCTGGCCAATATGCGCTTCTCAGCCAACGGCTACGCCCGGCTCAATGAAAAACTGGCCCCAGACCTTTGCGTCCTGGAGGGAGGCTACGCCGTGGAGACGGCCCTGCCTTATGTGAACACGGGCATCATCCAGGCCATGGCCGGCCTCGACTACTCGCATGTCAAGGAGCCGGACTATGTGCCCGGTCGCTTCGTGCAGACGGAGGGAATGGTGCGGGAGATCGAGCACACCGTGGCGCAGGTGCAGAAGATCTGGGATCAGAGGGACGAACTGACAAAAGACGCACTGGAGGGCCTGGGCGACTTCTACCGCAGGAAGAGGCGCGTCTTCTACGACACGGACATGATCAACGAGAACCAGGAAGAGGTAGTTCGCCTCTGCCCGGACTGCGCCGGTTACATGACGATCAATACATCCGCCCAACGCGGCTACGGCATTTTGAACAGCGCCTTTTGTGTCTCCATTCCCCGCAAAGCATGCTCCTCCTGCCGGGATGACGCCAAAGAGGAGTATGCAGAGCATGTGGACGACAAAAGGATAGGTTATGTCTTGATGCAGGACAAGGACAAAGACAAGTTCAAGTTCTACAACAACATGACCCGCACGGAGAGGGGCTACTAAGTCGTAGTGGTGCAAAATTCATCGGAATGGCTTTTCGCGCCATTACTGATATACCCAATCAAACATCATCTAATATGCCATCCACACTTTTTTTCCTGAGAAGGAACGCCATTCCCGGAGTTATCATGCTTGCTGGAAACGGCGCGTCTAATGTTCTCAAGAAAATGTCCACGGTTTCTACATTCGGCAGCATCTTTACTCCTTTCACTAAACTGAGGAGGTCAGCAATATCCTTTGATGCGGCCATAACGAGAATATCGGAATCACCCGTCGTCTTGGCTACACATATTATGTTCTGCATTCTCTTTAGATGAATGATGGTTCCTGCTATGTCTTTGCTGGCGATCATTAAAAAAGTCAGACCACTGTACCCGATCTTCTCTAAATTAACGGATATCATGGATTGATTGATAATCCCTTCCATTTTCATTTTCTCATATCTTTTCCGGACGGTCTCCGGGGAGATGCCAAGCTTTAATGCAATCCGTCGGAAGGGAATTTGAGCATCATTAATCAGCTCATGCATTATACGACGATCGATTTCATTCAAATTGTTTTATCTCCTGAAATGTCAAGGTTTTCAAAAAGAAACTGAATCTCATCGATCATAATAATAGTTGCCACCTTTCTTACCCCTGGTTGTCTCCTTATTGCCTCTTTTGCATAGTCTAATTCATTGACGCTCTTTACTGTGATAATGGCGAGTACGTCGCATACCCCAATGCCTTCTATGCACATTAAAACATCCGGATGCTCACGGACAAACTTTACGAGATCATTCTTCTTCTCATTATAGACGGTGATCTCCATGATGACCGTAAAGCTGTAACCAAAAATACTCGGATTGAATAGCGTCGAAGATCCTGCGATTACTCCTGAGGATTTTAGATTATGAATTCGCTTATGTATCGCATTGGATGATAATTCGCAATCCTTCGCAATGTCTTTCAGACTTGTGCGCGCATTTTTTAGCAGCGCCTTTATGATCTTGGCATCGATCTCATCAAGTTCGACTTCATTGCTCAGTGCGATATCCTCCCTGAAGTATACTACCTAGCAAATTCGATTTTTAAGGAATTAAAGATTTGCCTACTAATGAAGTCAAATCATGGCGGACCATCCCCGCAGCAAGTTGCGTGCATGCACTTAACGAAGTTGGATTTTTAGGCAAATTGAGCGCTAACTATCTAACATATTTAGCTAATTACTGGAAAATTTGTTAGAATTTCCAGTTTTTCCTGCTCTACTAGGGGCATCTATATATCTATGATACCTAGATAAATAATATGTTAAGTAGGTGGACTGGATCGCGCTGGAAATCAGGAGATACGAATGGTATGCCTTGAAAAAGAATCAGACGAAGGGCTGGCTGGTGCAATAGATAGAATATTAGACAAGGGATTGGTGATCAATGCAGATATTACCGTGTCTGTTGCAGGAGTAGAGCTGCTGGGCATTAAGGTTAGAGCGGCGCTTGCATCATTTGAAACCGCGGCAAAGTACGGCCTGGAGTTTCCATCCGGGACCAACTACGAAACTGCCGCTTGGAAGGAGGCGCAGACTGCTAAAGAAGAATGCCCGCAGTGCGGCAAGAAAGTACTTGCACACGAACTGATGCATGAGTGCTGCCCGTGGTGTGGATGGACCAGTGCATTGGCCCGGAAAAATGAAAGGGCAAAGGAGATGCCCTTGTTTCTAAAGATCAAAGAATGACTATGCAACCAATTAGAAACACAAATGCCGGACTGGTAGACCTTCTGGATAGAGTACTGGATAAAGGACTTTTGCTAAATGCCGATGTTCTCATTTCAGTTGCCGGAGTACCGCTGCTTGGCCTGAATCTTAAAGCCGCCCTCGCCGGAATGGATACTATGATCAAATATGGCATATGGGAGGATTGGGATGTAGCCCAACGGGCATGGGCAATAGAGGAACGTAGAAGAAAGCAAATCGACGGACCACTACTGCTGGATGGCGAAGAGATTCGTTTGAAGACCTTTGGCTCTCACTGGTATTCGAAAGGAATATATCGAAACTGGAGACCTGGCTATATTTACATCACGAATCGGCGCATATTTTCCTACAGGAGGATGCCGGCTGAGGTTTTATTCAACGTTCATTACGAAGATATTCGGGGCTTTACAATGGAACGAAAAAAGAACATCGCAACTAACGGGACGGATTATCTTTGCATCATCCTCAAAAATGGCGAAATTGAAAAGGTCCATCCAGACGATGCCTATGCTGTAAAAGATGCTGTCGTGAATGAGATGAACCGGCTTGGACTCTCCTTTGATGAATTGTCAGTTCAAACGATGGGCGAATCAATTGTAGTTGATGATGACGAGACTGAGACATGTCCAACATGTGCAGCAAAATCAACTGTCCAGAAATTATTGACTGAAGGTTGCAGGAAATGCGGGTGGGTCAGCACAAGAACGAGGAAGCTTGTGGTATGAATTTTTCTTAGAACTCTTGCAAGCATGAGATCTATTAAAGGGGTGAGCAATTGGAGAAGAAACGAAAGAGATTGAACTTGTTGGGGATCGATCCGACATTTGGAATTGGCGATAAGATCTTGGATTCTTCAAAACAAGATTCCAAAGAAAATAAGAAGCGATTGGATAATAGCAGCTGCTATGCGTTCTGTCCAACATGTGGACGAAAGCAATTTAAAGTTAATCTTCTTGAGAACGGTTGCTTCCTCTGTGGATATGGACGGAAATAATATTAATAAAATGATTGATAATATAATTAAATATCTAAATAATGAATCGCAGAATGGGGTCATAGACCTACTAACGAGCCGTTATGGGGCAAAGGAGATCGAGGAGCAGACCGGCTTTAGAATCTCTGAGTTAAAACAAGGCCGTTCCGAGGCATTCTCCCAATTGCTTTCGAGTTATTCTGGTGATGTTGAGCTGAGAAATTTTATTTGGAGATGCTACTCTGAATTCGGTTGTGCCCTCCAAAGGCTTGGCATATCGGCGCCCAGTCACAGAGACCTCATGGAGGGTTGGGACGATAAGAGCAAAGCAATTCTCTGGCACCTTTCTCAAAGACGGCACGCCGACATAGAGGAGCTGAGTGAAGCTGTTTGCATAACTCACTATGAAGTGCTGAGCCGACTGAAGGAGATCATAATACCTGAATCTAAGAAGATATTCGGTGAATCGATAGTGAGATTTGAGAAGTCTAAAATGGACAACGCGAGCGGCGAGAAGATCTGTTTCTCCTGGTGGATGGTAGATGAAATACCTGTTTTAAGCAAGGGACTGGAGCTGTTTAATGAGGGCGACAGGGTACTGATCGTCGCAGGTCTGCCGAATGTAAAACTCCAAGATCCGATAGATGTTTCAGCCAGATATAAAAACGGAATATTAGAGGTTGCCATCAAAAAATAATTAATGGGATGTGTTGAAGAGTGGTTCTCAAAATAGATGAAGATAACCTGAAACATGGCGTTCTTGGGCTGGTTATGGCAATTGTTGAGGTGATAAGGGATGCGCTCCAGATACAGGCGTTAAAGCGCATGGAATCCGGAATGCTCAGTGAAGAAGAGATGAATCGGGTTGGTGAAGCCCTCATGGAGCTTGATATTGCAATTGAGGAAATAAAAAAGGAGCAGGGGATAACAGAATCTGTAAAGGGGGTTCGTGATGGGCTGGACGAGGTTGTCGATGACGTGCTTGACAGGATGATAAATCCAGAAAGATGGCGTGATGAGGTGGATGGAAAGAACACCCCTGATCGAAAGATGATTTAAATGACCGATAATGGGGAGCTTAGGGAGATCATTGTAAGAATCGTAAGAGAAGAGATAAAAGCAGTAGCGGAGGAAACAAATAATATCATCGCAGAGGTTGTAAGGGTAGAGCTCTTACCAGGACTGAGGGCTGCTGTAAGAGAATCGATAGCAAAAGAATTGAGATTTGTCGCATCAGATAAACAGGCTGTACCTGTGGTGGGTGCTGTATTTGAAGGATTAAGTAAAGAGGAGACGGTTGATGCCGGTTCTGATCAAGGCTTATACCTTTACGGATTGATTGATACAAGCGTATCTGCGAGGTTGGGAAAGATAGGGATTGACGAATGTGAGGTTTATACAATTCCTTATGATGGGATATCTGCAATAGTTCATAATTCTCCATTGGAGCCTTACAAAAGCGATAAAGATGGAACTGTTAAGGCCTGGGTTAAAGTGCATCAAAGGGTTATGGATGTTGCTGCAGAACGATTTGGCAACTTAATGCCCTTCGGCTTTGATACGATAATATTGCCAAAAGATAATGCAACTGCAAAGGATGCATTGATGAAATGGTTATCTGATGAGCATGAGGAAATACTAAGGAAAATGGATAAAATAAAGGGCAAAAAGGAGTACGGAATCCAGATATTTTATATCCCTTCGGTGTTTGGCGAAAAAATTGAAAAAGAGAGCGATGAGGTGAAACGGATGAAAGAGGAGATGGCGTCGAAGCCCCCGGGACTTGCATACATGTATAAGCAAAAGCTTGGAAATATAGTAAAGGGAGAATTGGATACATTAATGGATGCCTATTTCGAGAATTTTTATGAAAAATTAAAAGGTACTTCCGACGATATCAAAGTGGAGAAGGTGAAGAAAGCTGATGACGGGATGGTAATGATGATGAATTTGTCGGTGCTTGCAAGTGATGAAAAGGCCCTTGGGTCGGTACTGGATGAGATAGAGAGTGAAAATGGGTTTACAGTTCACTTCACTGGACCCTGGCAGCCGTACTCTTTCATATGAACGATGTCGATCATTCTCTTGCCCTGCTCATAAGATTGCTTGAGAGTAGCAACCCGCTCTCGTAGCCATCCTACTTCATCTTTGCCAGCCTTTAATTCATTTTCAGTTCTGTCCAGAGCCTCGCAAAAGAACTGGACCTCCTTATTAATGGTGTCCAGCATGTTAGTCATGATGATTTCCGGGTCAATAATCGGTGCGTAAATATGCCTCTTATCTCCTGGTATCACAATGCGTTTGACCAGTCCCAGCCTCTCCAATAGGTTCATGTTCAAACTTACTGTTGACTTGCTGTACCCAGTTTCCGAAACCAGTTCATCCAGAGACACAGGCTCTTTTGCTAAGGCCGTCAAACCCCTAAGAAAACCTATCGAGTCACTATATCCTTTGATTCTGGCCCACTGGATACAGGCATTTACTATGTGCCTCCTCACATCTTGATTTGAAGAGCTTCCTATTGCATTTTCATTATCCATACTACTCTACTCCATTCGCTTGATGACGATGGTATCAGATATCCTATTGAATAAACGTTGCCGGCTTATGCGAAGAGCATACCAGCCTATGAGGCAGTCGAAGGGAAGCAGAAATGCCTTTCCAAATGACTCTACCGCCGCGTCTCTAAACCTGATGCTTTCTCCAAGAGGACCTGTTACAACTATGTTAAAGAGCATCTTCCCCAGCGACTGACCTCTATAACCCTCCAATGCAGTCCAATAAATGAATAATATTGCTGCCAGCAGAACGGTTCCACTAATGCCTAACGCATCTATTTCTAAAACGGTCAGAATTCTATGCCAGAGGATGCTCATAAGAAGAACATCGATCAACCAGGCCCAAAAACGATCGTTCCAGCTTGACAATACTATTATCTCATCCATAAGAACTCCCTTCGAGACAACATTGTATCCTGATTTTATAATCATGATTCGAGCTGATCTTTTAGCTCCCCAAAAAATGAGGACGGGGCCTGATGATTATCAGGCCTTCTTCTGCTTCTTTCGGTACATGTATCCGCCTGCTGCTATTATGATGATGATAACAAATCCTGCGGGCAGGAGCAGTGATGTGGGGGCGGCATTGACCATAACGGGTATCTTCATGCTCTCCGAGATGACGGTGTCGCCATTTAGGTCAGTATACTTGATCTCGCTGTTAATGGCGTAGTCCTTGGGCGTGGCATCGGAATCGACGTCCACCCGGAAGACCACCGTCTTTTCCTCCCCGGGCTGCAAGGTGCCGATGAAGGCCTGGTCGTCTGTGGATGAGAAGGGCTTGAAGATGGACAGCCTTGCCACTGCATCCTTGATGGGGTCCTCACCGATATTTTTGTAGGTGGCAGAAATTGGCGCCTTCTTGGCTCCGGTTGAGAGTTCTCCCGAATTGTTCAAGATCAGAAAGTCCGCCTGCTTCTTGACGGTGATGGTGATGGGCAGCGTCTGGTTGGCCTTCTGGTAGATGTAGGATTCTCGGAAATTTGCCAGAGTGGGAGAGCTTCCGCTGCTAACAAGGGTCGAGGCATAGACCCGAACATTGTCCTGATAGTCGTAAGAGATATTCAGATGGAGCGGATATTTTCCAGCAGGAGCGTGCTCCCCTATCTTCAGGGTGAACTTCAAGGGTGCTTGGGTCTTGTCTCCCGATTTAAGGGACTGGACAACCTGGTCGCCGGACTTAACATCGATCTGTCGGCCTTCCGAGCTGAGGCTGGCGGTGATCCCCAAGGCGGTAGGCTTCTTATACTCCTCTTGCAATTCGGCTGCCGCCAGAGCGAACTCTTTGGGGTTTTGAGGTGTCAGATCCTCTTTGAAGCCGAGGATCCTTCCGTAGTTGGTCAGATCCAAATACAGCGTGACGGTATCTCCCCGCTCGAACTCATTCGTTCCGGAGACACTGGCAGAGAGATCCGGACTGCCGTACATGGTATAGTAATTGTCTCCTCCTAGCTCATAAGGTATGTAGGTATTCTGGGCAGAAGCAGTAGCCAGAAGTGTCAACATTATAGCCATAGCTATGGCAAATTTAATTCCCATTGATTCTTCTCCCTGATTGATTATTGATTAGCGCAATTGCTTTTTTTAACTCTTGTTTAGCGTTCTCCAGCACCTCACGCCTGGTCTCCATGCGGATCATCAGAACCACAAAGACTGTGAAGGTGGTGGCCAGTGCAAAGATAACCGCCATCACAGTCACCAATCCGAAATTGCTGGTGATGTTGAAGGGCGATGTGATCAGCGCTGCAAAGCCCATGACCACAGTCATCCCCGATGCCACTAGAGCCGAACCGATGCGGTTCGCTGTGATCTTCAGCGCCTCAAAGGGGTCTCCGACGTTATGCAGCTCCTCATAGAAACGCTCCATCATCAGAATGGCATACTCTGATCCAATGCCCAGCACCAGGGCTCCCAGGGTGGCAGTCAGTGGTGTGTACTTCATCCCTCCTAGATACATTACTCCGCCCATCCAGCCGATCACCACCAGCATGGGCAGCACCGGCAGAAGTGCCTTGATCAGATCTTTGTATATTATTAAGAGCAGGATGAAGATCAGGACCAGACCGAGCAGCGACATCTCCACCCTTCCTGTGGTCAGGGCGCCTATGCTCGCCGTACTCACCATGTTTCTTCCCGTCATCTTGACTGATATGTCGGGCGGTGGAGTCATCCAGGCCAGATCCTTTTCAAACTCCTTGGTGAGCCGGTCAAAATTTTCAATTCCCAGATTCGAGGCGGTCTGTCCAAGATTTACATCTATCATGGTCATATCATGGCCACTCAGATACTTGCTTTGTACGGATTTGGGCAAGCTCTCGATTATCGCTCGAACTTCGGTTTTATCATTAGGTAGCGTCCCGTCGTTGGCCTGCTTTATGTAGGTGATAATGCTCGTAGCGCCATAAACCTGATCTCTGGACTTTTGCAGGTAATCACTGAATTCATCCATCCACTGCAGGTTCTGCGGGTTTGTGAGATCGTCTCCCTGAATTATGAATTGAATGGAGTCTGTGCCGCCGTAAATGTTGCTCATGTGCTTGAAATCAATCAGGGGTGGCAGATCCTGGGGAATATAATTTTTCGTGTCCGTCTCCACAGGAACCAGGCCATCCAGGTAGTTTCCGGCCAGGGCGAATATAAGGGCCACAGCCAGTACCGCCTTCCACTCTTGAATGCAAAAGCTCGCAGTTCTCTCCACATAGGATCCAATGGCCGATCCGCTATCTGATCCGCTCTCCGACTGACTTATTGCTTTCCTTCTTCGGGATCCCGTTCTCTTCTCGCCCAGCCACAGGGCCGTCACTCCCACAAATAGGGCGGACAGATAGCACATGAATAGGCCGATGATGCACAGCTTTCCAAAATCGCGGATCATGGGAACGGAAGAGTTGAGGAGAGCCACAAATCCTGCCACTGTAACAATCAATGCGACCATTACTGGAATTGCTACGTGGTTGACCGTATTGATGGCTGCTCTTACCGGCGACTCACCCTTGGCGAACTCTTCGTCAATCCTGTTATGAAACTGAATGGCATAATCGATGCCTATTCCGATAAGGAGGGGGAAAGCGGAAAATGAGACCATGGTCATGGGAATATGGAATAGTCCCATGGCTCCGAAGGTCCAGATTATTCCCAGGAAGACGATAGGTATGGGCAGAAGCGGCCACTTGACGTGCCGAAAGACCAGCAGTAAAGCGAAGACCATCAGCACTCCCGCCAGAATCATGATCTGGCCCTGGCTGGCGCTCATCTGATCGGTGATGGATTTCATAAGCGCTGGAGTGCCGGTAACGGTCACGCCGCAGCCCGGCGGAAAGTTCGCCAAAATGACGGCTTCCTTTATCTCTCTCAAGATTTCGGCTCTCTGGCTGTCTGTGATGTAGACCGGGTCCACAATAGACATCATGGTATGCCGTTCGTCGGGCAACAGGGCCAGCACCTGAGGGCCGCCATTGGTCAGTATCTCGTCAATTCTTTCTTGAGATGGGATCTGACGAATACCATTCTCTTTTGCCTCGGCATCGGCCACGATATCGGCTATGCTGTTGACAGATGTCACTCTCGGAACATCCTTCACGAAATCGGAGAAACGGAGCACCGCATTCATGACCTTAACGCTCGCCACATCATCTCCTTCAATCAAGACCGCTATGGATTCCGAGCCGAAATTTTCTATGTAAAGGTGGTCATAAATCTGGTAAAGAGGGGATTCTTTGCCTACCATGCTCTCGGTATTCATGCCCTGCATAGTGACCGATTGAGCGAGATAGAAGGAGACAAAGGTCAAAAGCAGCGCCAAAGCTATGATTATTGCAGGATTTCTGGTGATCCACACCCCGAGTCGCTCCAAGTCGATCATGCCAATAAAACCTTCCATTCGGATTTTGCAGAACACACCGAATAAGCGCAAAATACTTAAACTTTGTGATTGATCAGAGCAATGTGAACGATGAAGAAATGCTGACGGTAAAGAAGCCCATCATTGACGCATGCATCAAATCTGCAAAAAAAATTGGGTGGAGCGATGCGATGGGAATACTCAGAGGCACTCTATTCCTGGAAAGTGAACCCATGTCCATTGATGCGTTGGCAGAGAAGACCGGCTACAGCAAAACGACAGTACGCTCAAATATGAGCTATCTCGAAAACCTCGGCCTGGCCCGTCGTGTGGTAGGTCCGGTGGGCAAGCAGCATCGCTATAAGCAGCATCGCTATGCTCTGGAGACTGACACGGAAGCAAGGAGGCCGGTGGTTCTGTCTGCTGCGAAGGAGGAAGTCCATTCGGTCTTACTGGCCCTTAATCAAATCGAGAAAAATCTTGAAGGCCACCAGGCGGAAGCTGAAAAAATGAGCGCAATAATGGCTAAAACAAGACAATTTTATGAAGAAATGGACAGAATCTTGCAGCTTATGGACCATTACACTTTGAAAGAGCTTATTGAGATTTTAGAGAGAAATAAAAAGTAGAATTGGTTAATCCGATACTATGACCCACCGTGCGAAAGAGCTTGAGATGGCAGCAAAGGACATTGACCTCGAATCCTTGCATGCGGCAAAGGATGCCGTCGCCGCATCCTGTGCTGAGTACGTTCGCTGGGCTGACCTCTTCTCCTGCCGCCTGGAGAGCGTCGATTCCGGCGAGCTGCATAAGTTCGCCCGCGCCTTCAGCCTCACCTTGCTCGGCCACCTGCCCACCCGGCCGGGCACCTGTCCTTTCTGCATCCAGTACGACCGGGATCGTGCTTGTACCGGCTGCGGCTACGCAGCCACGCACGGCCGTTGCGATGCAGACGATTCAGCTTTCAGCCTTTTTATCGAGGCTTTCCAGGAGCTGGGAAGGGTGATATATCAGGATACGATTACAATCGAACCTGCATGCCTTCCGGTCGAGACAAAGAGACTACTATTTGCGCTCCTGCAATCTTCCGGAGAATTGGCAAGACAGATGCAGAAAGATCTTCCATCGTCCTCAACTTTGCAGCTCATGAAGCAAAAGCAAATTTACATGGATCGCATGATTGAGCAGCTCCCGTTATGCCTTTTCTCGGAAGATGTGGGAAAAAAGTGCCGTATTTTGCAGCATCGCCTCGAAGGATACTGGTAAAGAAAGCGAAAATTGGGTGAAGAGAAAAAGGGAGGACGATTCTGTAGCCATCTATCTTATTGCCACTTGATCGATCTTAAGCGACTTTTTCCAGATAGGCTCCCACCTCCTCTGATTCGGTGGCATCAACGCTCAGGTTGGCAACAGACTCGTAGCCTGCTTTGGCTAAGCTCAATTCCCATGATCCCGGAGTCCCACTGATGACCGCAGCGCCGTTAGCATCTGTTATAGCATTTATTTCGCCGCCGGCTGCATCTCGGCCCGTAATCTGAACACCGGAAAGCTCAGTTCCATTCAAGCTTCCTTCATAAACATAGGTGGTCAGAGTGATTGGCTGCGAAGATACCGTTTTTTCCAGATAGGCGGCAACTTCCTCGGTCTGCAGAGCATCATAAGATAGCTCTATAGGCTGGTAGTTTGATTTTTCAAAGTCCAACTGCCAGGTTCCGGGCTCGCCCTTAATCGTGGCAATGCCGTTGGCATCTGTTGTTGCTGTTAGCGAACTTCCCTCTGCATCCTGACCCGTAACCCGGACATCGGATAGCATAGTCCCGTTGAGATTGCCCTCATGAACATAGATGCTTAGAGCGATCTCTTCCTGGGCCGATGCAGCTAGCGCCACATAGCAACCTATAAAAAGAAATGCCGCCAGCAAGCGAAACGATTTCATATCAATTCACCTTTATCTCCCATGGTCCATAATCGACTTCATGGGCGGCAGTTCTGGGAAATCCTTATCCTCCAAAGGCTTTAAAGGCTTTTTATGCATCTTATGATGCTTGCCTTCCATCAGGGACTTCTTGGGAGGCGTTTTCGGATGATCATGGGCCATTATCGACCTGGACGGGGCATGTTTGTCATGACCGGCGAAGCCGAAAGCAGCGCTATCATGCTGCCCGTCGCCCGGTTCGAGATGCGACCAGGGAGTCGATTTATCATCCTGTACTCCTTGCGGGCCTAATTCATTCTCTAATCCGTTAGGTGTATCGGATGAGGGCTTATTGATAGGCTCTTTGGCAAACATCTTCTGAGGGCGTGTATTACAGCCATTGAATCTGAGCGCATCAGGTGCCTGACCTTGCTCGATCTCGCCTCCTTGACCGAAAGGCGCGATATTTGGTCCAGACATCGTTGCCTCATCCTGTGCCTGCCCCATATTGCTTCCCGGATTGCCGTTCCGTCCATCTCTCTCGCCGCCTTGGGAAAAGGCTGGCGTGATGAGAACGCACATGGCAACCATTACGAAAATGCACTTTGCTTTCGTTTCCATTTTTCCACCACTCTCTTAAGATATGCTCTCCCTAAGGGGAACATATCACCATTGCTGCTGCCACTGAACGATATATCAAATTATAACAGAACGAACGATAGATTTCGCCTAAGGCAATACCAGCAAAAATAAGGGCAATCTATGCGGAAAAATCCAAGAGGGAACATTTGGGAACCATTATGCTGCATTTAGAACCATTTTAGCTGTATCTGGAAAAATATTTTCTAAAATCAACCACAGCTGGCATCGTACTCAGGCAGCCAGAAAGCGATAGCAAGCAAGTCAAGACTATTTGCCACCTTAGATAAATCAATGCATTCGATTTTCCAGAGAATGACCAAATGTAGAAGGTCTTTTTCATTGGTCTTTTCATATTCACGGCATCATCCCTGGGACTCAATCTGGCGGCGCTCATCAGCTACAGCGCCACCTTTGCCATAACCTTCCTCTTGAGCCTCTATCTGCAGTACATCAAGGGGCTGGAGCCAGATCAGGCCGGGCTGGTTATGCTGGCCCAGCCGGCCATGATGGCCATTTTTTCCCCATTTACGGGAAGGCTCTCCGACAGAATGGAGCCGCGCCTGGTGGCCACCGCCGGAATGGCACTCACATTTGTGGCCGTCTTGGCATTCGTCTTTTTAATACCTCCCGCAGCCAGGCCCGCATGTCCGCCAGCTCCACTCCCCGCCGGCAGGCCGCCCGCGCCCTTGTGCATTTGCCGGTGGGTGTATTTGGTGAAGGCTAATGTCTTAATGAAGAGTCAATATTATATACTTGGTTGATTCTATAATAATACAATGCGTTTGAGCAAAAATGAGATCCGGGCACTGGTTCTAATCACCCGCTCCGAGGTGCCTGTGCACCCCCCTGATCTCCATGAGGTGCTGGGCCTCCGGAGTGAATCAGTCTCCCGCATCATTACCAGCCTGCAAGATATTGGCCTGGTGGAGCGGGCGGGAGGCAAGATCCTGCTGGCCGGCACGCCCCCTGCGGAGGCCTTCAAGCGGCTCTATTACTCCCACCGGGCCTCTCCCCTGCAAGAGATCCTCTCTGGCCGGCGGGTGGAGCTCCTCTCCAGGCTGGGCCAAAGCCCCAGGAGCCTGGAGGCACTGGCTGAGGAGACAGGCATCTCCAGCGATACCGTCTACTACTATCTGCAGGGACTTCGTCCCCTGGGAATCGTCAGCTGCTCCATGCAGGGCAAGGCTTACCTCTACTCCTTCAACTACATCATCTGGCCGGAGCTGAAGGATTTCGTAACCTCTCTGCTGGAATACCAGGTGCTGCGCCTCGTTCCCAGGGATGCACTGCTCATCAGGAGCTATGAAAATAGCGTGCTCTTCAGGAGCTTGAAGCAGCAGGATGCTACGCTTACATCCTTCAGCGCCTATGCAGATTTTGGGATCAAGCTGGGCCTGCGGGACTATTACTACACCCTGCCCAAGAGGGAGCTTTCTATTGGAGAGATCTTCATCCATTCCCTCGACTCCGCGGAAGACTACCGCCAGAGGCTCTTTTGTGTATTGTTTTACCTGAAGAACAGAGATGAATTGAAAGATGCCCGGCATCCCATGATGAAGAGCATCCGGGCGGTTCTGAGGGGAGAGCATATCAAGGGCTATCCCACTCAGGAAGAGATTGAAGAGCAGGCGGAGCTTTATGAAATCAATCATATCGAGCCGTGAAGAGGTCGAGGAGATACTGAAGGGCCTGGGCTTCGAGGTGTTTGGGCCGGAGAAGAGGCATGCCCGCCTGGGCCTGGACAGGGTGGCCGTCAAGGGTGGGCACACCCTGGACATCTTCGCCGGCCGGATCTCTTACGACTTCGAGCTTTCCGAGGGTATGTGGCAACGTGGGAGGACGACCCGTCTCCTCGGGAAGGCGGAGATAAGGTATGCGGCAGTGGAGGACATTTTCAGTCTCAAGCTGATCGCCAACCGGCCAAGGGATATCGAGGATTGCGTCTCTCTGGCGTCAGCGAAGATGGATTTCGAGGCAATCTACTCCGAGATTCCGGCCCAATATACCAAGGCCGGGACGATCGAAGAAAAGATATGGATCACCTACCTGGAAGAGGGCATCGGGAAACTGGAGGAGGACTACCGGCTGCAGGTGACCATTGCGGACAGGGTTTCGGAGCTGGCGAATGAGTACAGGGAGTGGCTGTATCAGAAGCTGAAACCCAGTTGAGCCGGTGGACCCATGACTGAGCAAAATCGCAAATACGTAACCAAGGAGATCGGCAAGCTGCTTTCCGAGATCTGGCGGATCAAGGGGCTGGCAGAGCAGGAATACGGGCCAAAGCCTCCGATCACCAAGAAGCTAGGCAGCATGCATGCGGATGCTCAGGTGCTGCTGCAGGAAAAAACCGGGAAGCCGTAGCGATAGATGTGCCAGCGCCTTATCACTTGAGGACGATCAAGCAGATTCATCAATCGCCTCCGGCACTTGACTTCGCTGCTGAGCATTTCTCCACCCTCAGCCCGCCCGGATCTCTGCCCTGCGCCGCCCTCGCCCAGCGTAGCCTCTCAGTCCCGCGGTGAATTATGTTCGGCTACTGCCCAAGTTGTGATGAGGAGCTGGCCGACATAGGCCCAGGCGAGGTGATCTGCCAGGACTGCTACCTTGCTGAAGTGCGGGCCCGGGCCCCTGGAGGAGAGAAAGCCCAAAAAATTGCGCTAGAGGCGTGGAAATGATGGATGAAAACGGCGGCGGCACACCCACGCAGCGAGCTGCGGGGTTATTGCGTTTAAACATTAATTAAAATGGCCCTCAGTTCAGATGCCGCCTGAATACATCTTGATAAAGCCTTTTTACATTCTCCTCGGTCTTGGCCATCTTTGGAAATCCCCGGTACTGCATGGCCTTTTCCACGTCCTCGGCCAGCCGCAGCTTATACTGGCTGCGGGAGAGGAACCAGCCCTGCCTGGCGTAGTAGCGGGAGAGGTACTCCTGCTCCGTCTGGCCGGGGGTGGGCGTGAAGAGCCCGTGCTTTTTATCCAGCTCCGCCAACTCCATCATAGTAGTATAGCCGGACCTGGTAATAATGAAGCGGGCCCGGTTCATGAGCACTGCTTTCTCCTCAGTGGAGACGTAGGAGTGCACTGTGGTGTGCCCGTCCACCTTTTGATGCGAGTCCTTTTGCGGGCTACCCAGGAGTACTACCTTCTCACCTGGCAGCTTTTGCACCTGCTTCATGACGATCTCCTCCAGCTTGGTTCTCTGCGGCTCGGGACCGGATACGATGGCCAGATAGTCCAGATCCTCCGCCACCGCCATTTTTTTGGTGCTGGTCAAAATTCCGGCGTAGTAGACCTTGCGCTTCGTGACGTTCAGATTGGTTCGACAGAGCTTGCCGCTCAAATTTTTGCTGCCGCCCTGGGGATCGATATCCGGCACAATCACGCCTTCGAATTTGGAATGAAAAAAGCTGTTGAAGGGAATGGTCATCAGTTCTAAAGGATAGAGATAGCCGGGCATGCTGTAGCGTAGTTGATGAGAGATGAAGTAGCTGGGAATCAACGAACTGTAGACACACATGCGGTTGTCGCTGATAATCAAGTCGAATTTATTTTCAGCCAGTATTTGCTCCAGCCTCTTTCTCTCAACCGCAAAAGCTTGCAGCAGGGCGGGAATGCCTGCGATAAATGAGGGCAGGAAAAACCGAGAGTCGCTGTAGGGTGCCGGATAATCCTTGAAAAGAATGAAATTACACTCGGGGCATTCTCTCTGCAAGAGGGTCAGGGCATTGCCGCTCGTGCCTATGGTCACTTCATGCCCCTGGCGCAAAAGCTCCTCAATGAGGGGAATATCTCTTGTGGAGTGGCCCAGACCCCAATTTAGAGGACTTACAAATACATGTCCCATGAAAGAGGACAGTGCTGCCTGGTTGTATAAATCATTTTCTCGGGTAAAATAACGTTAAATAGTTGCAGGCGGATTCGCTCCTGATTTGTGCTCAGAAATTATCATGAGGTACTGATATGGCAAAGGATGTTCGTGATAGATCCATAGATCCCGCCAGCCGGGAAATGCTCGACGTATGCCAGAGAGCCGGTCTGGAGACGGCCTGGGATCGCTTGGAAAAACAGCAGCCACAATGCGGCTTTGGCGAGCTGGGGCTGTGCTGTCGAAACTGCAACATGGGCCCCTGCCGCATAGATCCCTTTGGCGAAGGTGCCAGCAAGGGTGTCTGCGGAGCGACTGCCGACATAATCGTTGCCCGCAATTTTCTGCGCAGCATCGCCGCAGGAGCTGCCGCCCACTCCGATCATGCTCGCGACGTGGCCCAAACCTTCCGGGCCGTAGTTATGGGCAAGGCTCCTTCTTACAGCATCAAAGACCAGGCCAAGCTGGAGCGCCTCATGCTGGAGTACGGCGTAGATACACAGATCGCCTTGGCAGACGCTATCATGGCACAGTTCGGCCAACAGGAGGGTGCCCTCCAGTTCACCAGCCGGGCTCCTGCCCAGCGGCTAGAGCTATGGAAGAAACTGGGCATTGAGCCGCGCGGCATTGACCGGGAGATCGTGGAGTGCATGCATCGTACTCACATGGGCGTGGACAACGACTATGTGAGCCTGATACTGCAGGGGCTACGCACCGGTTTGGCCGACGGCTGGGGCGGCTCCATGATCGCTACCGAGCTGCAGGACGTTCTTTTCGGAACACCCACGCCCACATCCTCCGAGGCCAACCTGGGTGTCCTGGAGACAAATCAGGTCAACATCATTGTGCATGGTCATGAGCCTCTTTTGTCGGAGATGATTGTGGCAGCAGCCGCAGACCCGCAATTGCTGGAGCTGGCCAAAAAGCAAGGCGCAGTGGGCATCAACGTGGCTGGAATGTGCTGCACAGGAAACGAGATCCTCATGCGCCACGGCGTGCCGGCGGCCGGAAACTTCTTGCAGCAAGAGCTGGCCGTGGCCACAGGAGCCGTGGATGCCATGGTTGTGGATGTGCAGTGCATCATGCCCGCGCTGGGCGCGCTCGCCGGCTGTTTCCATACCAAGTTCATCTCCACCTCTCCCAAGGCCAAGTTCCCAGGCGCGGTGCACATGGAGTTTCAGGAACAGACTGCTCTTGCGACGGCCATCGCAATCGTACAGGCGGCGGTCCTTAATTACAGGAACCGCAACCCTGCCAAGGTTCACATCCCCAATGAAAAGTCCAAATGCATGGTGGGCTTCTCAGTGGAGACGATTGTCGGCGCTCTGGGGGGAAACCTGGATCCGCTGATCGGGGCCATCAAGAGCGGCGCGGTGCGAGGCATTGGAGCTGTGGTCGGCTGCAACAATCCCAAGATTGTTCATGATTACGGCCACATCAACATGGTAAAAGAGCTCATCAAGAAGGATGTGCTTGTCCTCACCACGGGCTGCAATGCCCAGGCCTGTGCCAAGGCCGGCCTGCTCCTTCCCGAAGCGGCGGACCTGGCTGGAGTTGGCTTGCAGGGTGTATGTAAAGCTCTGGGAATTCCGCCCGTGCTGCATATGGGCTCCTGCGTGGATATCAGCCGCATTCTCGTCGCTGCGGCGGCGCTCGCCAATGCACTGGGCGTGGACATAAGCGACCTGCCTCTGGCCGGCGCCGCTCCGGAATGGATGAGCGAAAAGGCGGTGGCCATTGGAGCTTATGTGGTGGGTTCAGGAGTGTACACGGTGCTGGGCACAGTGCCCCCTGTCCTGGGAAGTTCTGCCGTTGCCGGACTGCTCACAGCAGGCGCTAAGGACGTGGTGGGAGCATGCTTCGCTGTGGAGCCTGATCCCTTCAAGGCGGCAAAGCTTATGATCGATCACATCGACAGCCAGCGCAAGAAGCTGGGGCTGTGAGGAGCAAAGCCATGAAAGAAGTGTTCGTTCGTCTGGATCGGTGTTTAGGATGCAAGTCCTGCGAGATGGCCTGCGCCGTGGAGCATTCCGCCAGCAAAAGCCTCATGGCTGCCGTCTCCGAGAAGCCGGGGCCGGTGCGGCGGATCTACGTGGAGAATGCTGAGGGGCAAAAGGTGCCTCTCCTCTGCCGTCACTGCATGGATGCGCCTTGCGTGGCCGTCTGCCGTACCG
>Ga0209777_10001885_pt1 | contig 28876 bp, 39 predicted proteins | sample FrelakmetHBP12HB_FD_187147 | JGI IMG/M metagenome (GOLD analysis project Ga0209777, IMG submission 187147) | Freshwater lake sediment microbial communities from the University of Notre Dame, USA, for methane emissions studies -HBP12 HB (SPAdes)... | ecosystem: Environmental > Aquatic >...
ATTGATAATGCACCGGAAGAAAAAGAACGTGGCGTCACTATCAATATCGCCCATGTGGAATATGAAACAGAGAAAAGACATTACGCTCATGTTGATTGCCCCGGCCATGCCGACTACATTAAAAACATGATTTCCGGCGCTGCCCATATGGACGGCGCGATTCTGGTTGTAGCCGCCTCCGATGGTCCGATGCCGCAGACTCGCGAACATATCCTCCTTGCCCGACAGGTGCAGGTTCCTTACATGATTGTTTTCCTCAATAAAGTGGATCTTGTTGATGATCCCGAACTTTTAGACCTTGTCGAACTAGAATTAAGAGAACTCTTAACCCAGTATGAATTCCCCGGCGATGACATTCCTATCATTCGCGGTTCCGCGCTGAAAGCACTGGAATCCGATGATATCAATTCTCCCGATGTGAAATGCATTTGGGATCTGATGGATGCCGTGGATAACTACATTCCTCAACCTAAACGCGATACAGATAAACCTTTTTTGATGCCGGTCGGTGATGTTTTCACTATTTCCGGTCGTGGTACCGTTGTTACTGGTAGAGTGGATCGAGGAATTATCAAGGTTGGTGAGGACGTGGAAATCATCGGTATCAGGCCAACTATTAAGACCGTTGTTACCGGCGTGGAAATGTTCCGCAAAACTCTTGACGAAGGTCGGGCTGGTGATGATGTTGGTTTGCTTATAAGAGGAATTAAACGCGAGGATGTGGAAAGAGGTCAGGTTGTTGCAAAACCAGGTTCCATTACGCCTCATACAAAATATGAAGCTGCTGTTTACGTATTGACCAAGGAAGAAGGCGGCAGGCATACGCCTTTCTTCTCCGGCTATCGGCCACAATTTTACTTCCGTACAACCGACGTAACCGGAGTGGCAACCTTGCCCGAAGGCGTAGAAATGGTTATGCCCGGAGATAATGTCAAAATGTCGATAGAGTTGATTATGCCCATCGCCATGGAAGAACAATTGAGGTTCGCTATTCGTGAGGGCGGGAGAACTGTCGGTGCTGGAGTCGTAAGCAAGGTTATTGAATAGAAACAGGGAATAGGTTATCCGATCAATGAAAGAACAAAAGATTAGAATTCGTCTTAAAGCTTACGATTATAAACTTTTAGATCGTTCTGTAGAAGAAATAGTGGAAACGGCAAAAAGAACCGGTGCACGTGTTGCCGGTCCTATTCCTATCCCTACGGAAATCAATAAGTATTGCGTAAATCGCTCACCGCATGTGGATAAAAAATCTCGCGAGCAATTTGAAATCAGAACACATAAAAGATTGATTGATATTGTCGGGCCTACTCAAGCCACAGTGGACGCTTTGATGAAACTGGATCTCTCGGCCGGAGTGGATGTGGAAATAAAAGCGTAGGCATGTTTTTTCGAGCGTTGGAAGATGGTATCGAATCACAGCCATTCTTCAAAGTGAAGATTATTGACTTAATATTTTTTAAAAGTTGGAATGTTAGATGAGTAAGGGAATTATTGGAAAAAAATTGGGAATGACTCAAGTGTTTGCAGATGATGGAGCGACCGTCGGTGTAACCGTTGTTGAAGTGGAACCGTCCGTTATTGTGCAGGTAAAAACAAAAGATAAGGATGGATATGATGCCATTCAACTTGGTTACGGCAGAACTAAACAAAAGAACGTAACCAAGCCATTGCAGGGTCATTTTAATAAAGCTAATAAAGGATTTTTCCGTAATCTTAAAGAATTTCAAGCGGAATCGGGAAAATATGAAACCGGGCAGGAAATTACTGCGGACCTTTTTCAAGTTGGTGATTTCGTCGATGTAGTTGGAACCTCGAAGGGAAAGGGATTCCAGGGCGTTGTTAAAAGACACGGCTTTGGCGGTGGCCGGGCCACACATGGTTCCATGCATCATCGGGCGCCGGGTTCCATTGGTGCCAGTGCCGATCCATCGCGCGTATTTAAAGGCACAAGAATGGGTGGTCAAATGGGCAATGTCCGTAAAACTATCCAGAATATACAAGTATGGCAGGTTCGTTCTGATAGAAATTTACTTTTGTTAAAAGGTTCGGTTCCAGGCAGCGAAAACGGTTTTATATTAATTAAGAAAGCCAAGAAAAAGAGTGCTTAAGTCACATCTGGAGTTATAAAAATGGCAGTTGCAGATGTTTTTGATATTGAAAAAAAGAAAGTTTCTCAAGTTGACTTGAATGACGCCGTGTTTGGCGCGGAAGTCAACGAAGCTATTATATACGATGTAGTTAAAATGCAGATGGCGTCAAAACGTTCCGGTACAGCCTCGACTAAAACAAGAAGCGATGTCAGTGGCGGTGGAAAAAAACCCTGGCGCCAAAAAGGAACAGGCCGGGCCAGAGCGGGAACCACAAGATCGCCTATTTGGCGAGGTGGAGGAATTGTTTTCGGGCCGCATCCCCGAGATTATTCTTATAGCATTCCTAAGAAGGTACGAAAAAAAGCTATAATATCGGCGTTGAGTATGAAATTCAAAGAAAATAAGATGTTGATTCTGAAAGATTTTCCGATGGAAAAGATAAGTACGCGTATATTTAAAGGTGTTTTTGATCTATTCAGCCTGAAAAAGGCGCTTTTTATTTTAGATGATAACAATGCAGTTTTGCTGAAGTCATCACGAAATATAAAAAACGTTAAGATGATCAGATCAGAGGGTATTAATGTTTATGATATTCTTAATCATGAACATTTAATCCTTCTTGAACCCTCTGTAAAGAAGATTGAGGGAGCATTGCTGGCATAATGGAAATACATCAAATTATTAAGAAAATACTAGTTACAGAAAAAAGCACCGATGCGCGGGATAAATCGAATAAATATTATTTTGAAGTCAATCCCAAAGCAAACAAAGTGGAAATCAGCGAAGCCGTGGAAAAACTGTTTAAAGTAAAGGTTGCTGATGTTAGCGTTATGCACGTTTTGGGAAAAAAGAAGAGAATGGGCCGGACTATGGGACAAAAGAGTTCCTGGAAAAAAGCGATAGTGACTTTGGCAGCCGGCAGCCGTATCGAAATTGCTGAAGGCGTATAAGAACTGGTTTAAGGATTAGGCTAATGGGCATTATTAAGTATAAACCAACATCACCGGGTAGAAGATTTCAGAGCGTTTCTGATTTTGCAGAGATTACTTCTGCTGAACCAGTGAAAAGTCTGTTGAAACCTTTGAAGAGGACAGGTGGCCGCAATTGTCATGGCAGAATTACAGCCCGGTTTATTGGCGGCGGTCATAAACGCAAATATCGTGTAATAGATTTTTGCCGCAACAAGGCAGATATTCCCGCCAAGGTTGCCGCAATTGAATATGATCCGAACAGGTCGGCAAGAATTGCGCTGCTCAACTATCGTGACGGCGAAAAAAGGTACATTGTAGCTCCGGCGCAGGTTAATGTCGGAGATGTTTTATTCAGTGGTGATAAGGCGGATATCAAGCCGGGCAACGCTATTCCTTTAAAGTACATACCTTTGGGTTCGTTAATTCATAATGTGGAATTGAAGGTTGGCCGCGGCGGACAATTAATCAGATCTGCGGGAGCTTACGGTCAGTTAATGGCAAAAGAAGAAAGTTATGCTCAAGTCCGGCTTCCGTCAGGTGAGGTGCGCAAAGTATTTATTGAGTGCATGGCGACTATCGGGCAGGTGGGAAACAACGATCATGAAAATATTAGTCTCGGTAAAGCTGGACGAAAGCGGTGGTTAGGAAAAAAGCCGCATAATCGCGGTGTCGTAATGAACCCAGTTGATCATCCTATGGGTGGTGGTGAAGGCAAATCATCAGGTGGAAGACATCCCTGTACACCATGGGGTGTGCCGACAAAGGGTCACAAAACACGAAAGAATAAGAGTACGGATAAATATATTGTTAAGAGAAGGGGTTAAAGCGTGGCACGTTCGATCAAAAAAGGTCCATATATTGAAGAAAGGTTGCTTTCCAGGGTCAGAAAAATGGAGACCGAGAGCAGCAAGAATATTATCAAAACTTGGTCGCGGCGTTCAACCATAACACCGGAACTAATTGGCTACACATTTGCCGTGCACAATGGAAAAAAATTCATTCCGGTTTACGTTACAGAGAATATGGTAGGACATAAGCTCGGTGAGTTTGCGCCGACAAGGATTTTTTATTCACATTCAGGAGATCGGAAGACGAAAGTCCACGCGTAGATCTTTAAAAATGGCGGATACTTTTGGGGTTTATAACATGGAAGCAAAAGCAGTTGCAAAATATATAAGAATGTCACCGCAGAAAGTCAGGCTGGTGGTTGATTTAGTAAGAGGGAAAAAGGTGCAGGAAGCACGCAATATACTTCTTTACACCAGAAAATATGCGGCAGGTATCGTTGCCAGTGTCCTGAAATCCGCTGTTGCCAATGCTGCCCAGAATCCTAACATTGATGAAAAGATTCTTTACGTCAAAGAAATCTTCGTTGATCAGGGACCGACGTTAAAACGTTGGCGGGCAAGGGCACAAGGAAGAGCGGCGGGAATTAAAAAGAAAAGTTCACATATCACAGTTATTTTGGATGAAATGTAAGGAGGTACGATATTGGGTCAGAAGGTTAACCCGGTAGGATTACGATTAGGCTACATTAAAAAGTGGCAATCAGTATGGTTCGCCGATAAAAAATATAGTGAGTTGTTGCATGAGGATTTGCAGATCAGAAAGTACCTCAAGAAAAAGCTGTATCATGCAGGAATTTCTAAGATTGAGATTGAACGGGCAGCTAATAAAGCCAAGGTAAATATTTACTCGGCGAGACCGGGTGTAATTATCGGAAAAAAAGGCTCCGAGATCGAGAAACTGAAAGCTGAAATAGAGAAGTTTTCGCAAGCGGAAATTATCATTAATATTTTAGAAGTACGTAAACCGGAAGTCGATGCCCAACTTGTGGCGGAAAATGTTGCCATGCAATTGGAAAGAAGAGTTGCTTTCCGTCGCGCGATGAAAAAATGTGTCGGTTATGCTTTAAAATTTGGCGCTAAGGGAATTAAAATAGCCTGTTCGGGAAGATTAGGCGGTGCGGAAATGTCGCGGTCGGAATGGTACCGGGAAGGTCGCGTACCACTGCATACTTTGCGCGCGGATATTGATTATGGATTTATCGAAGCACATACGGCTTACGGATTGATAGGCGTTAAGGTTTTTATTTTCCATGGAGAAATCTTACCGACAAAAAATGAAAAAAAATAATGTTCTGCTCGCCCGCCGGTTTAATTGTCTGGCTTATACCGAGTAAAGAATTGTGTGATTGGGAATAACGGGAGTTTTAGCTTATGTTAATGCCGAAAAGGGTAAAATACAGAAAGTTGCAAAAAGGCCGAATGGGCGGCAAAGCAACAAGAGGAAGTTCGATCGCTTTTGGTGAATATGGATTGCAGGCGGCAGAATGCGGTTGGATCACTGCCAGACAAATAGAAGCCGCGCGTATCGCGATGACCCGTCATGTCAAACGTGGTGGTAAGATTTGGATCAGAGTATTTCCTCATAAATCAGTGACGAGTAAGCCTGCCGAAACCCGTATGGGTAAAGGAAAGGGCGCTCCCGAAGGATGGGTAGCCGTGGTAAAACCCGGTTCGGTTCTCTATGAAATGGAAGGTGTAACCAGGGAAGTCGCCAAAGAAGCATTTCGTCTGGCTGCGCACAAATTATCTATTGCCACTAAATTTTTATCAAGGGAGATATCTGATGAAAATTAAAGAAATCAGAGCTCTCGGAATCAACGAGCTCAAGCAAAAGAGTGGTGAATTAATGGAAGAACTTTTCCGGTTGAAGATTCGACATGCATCCGGGCAGTTGGAATCAACAGTGATGTTGGGACGCTTCCGCAAGGATATAGCCCGTGTCAACACGGTGCTGAAGGAAAAGGAGGCTGCAAGTTAACATGGCTGAGAAGGGGAACAAGCGCACTATCAAGGGCGTAGTGATAAGTGGTAAAATGGATAAAACAATCGTGGTTAAAGCCGAACGTTTAGTAAAACATCCTGTTTTTCATAAGTATGTCCGCAAACACGTTAAGTACAAGGCCCATGATGAGCAAAATCAGTGCAAGTTGGGAGATACCGTTCTGATTATTGAGGCGCGACCGTTGAGTAAAGAAAAACGCTGGCGGATGCTGGAAATTCTGGAGAAAGCAAAATAGACAGACTTGCTTGAGGCAAGCAGTTTAATGGGGTTTTTTTATGATTCAGATGCAGACCATACTAAATGTTGCGGATAATTCCGGCGCCAAGAAGGTTGCTTGCATTAAGGTGCTGGGCGGATCGAAGCGGCGTTATGCAAGCTTGGGCGATGTTATTGTGGTTTCGGTAAAAGAAGCAATTCCGAATTCCAAGGTAAAAAAAGGCGACGTGATGAAAGCGGTTATCGTTCGCACTGTTAAAGAAGTGAAAAGGCCCGATGGTTCTTATCTGAAGTTTGATGACAACTCGGCAGTATTAATTTCCAACCAGTTAGAGCCGGTCGGAACAAGAATATTTGGACCTGTTGCCCGTGAGTTGAGAGCAAAACAATTCATGAAGATTATATCTCTAGCTCCAGAAGTTTTGTAAACATGTCTTGCAGAGGAAGAAAATGAGTCTAAGCAAATTGAGAAAAGGGGATATGGTTAAAATTATTGCCGGAAAAGATAAAGGCAAAACCGGTAAAGTATTGACGATTATTCCTGAAAAAGACAAAATAGTTATAGAAAAAGTTAATTTAATTAAGAAGCATAAAAGACCTGATCAAAAAAGCAAAGGCGGTATCGTAGAAAAAGAGGGATCGATTCATATATCCAAAGTTGGCTTGTTATGTAATAAATGCAATAAAGCTGTGAGGATAAAAAGTAAGGTACTTGAAGATGGGAAAAAGATACGTATGTGTAGTAAATGTAATGACGTAATCAATGTGGGTTAGAGGAAAATGGCAAGATTAAAGGATTATTATTCAAAAACAGTGGTTCCTGCTCTGATTAAAGAATTTAAATACAAAAATCCGATGCAAGTGCCCAAGATGGAAAAGATTGTCATCAACATGGGTCTTGGCGAAGCCATTCAAAACGTAAAAATTATTGATGGCGCCGTGCAGGAGTTGGCTGCGATTACCGGACAAAAACCGATAATAAACAAGGCAAAGAAATCCATAGCAACGTTTAAGTTAAGGCAGGGCATGCCCATTGGTTGCTCGGTTACCTTACGAAAAAATAATATGTATGAGTTTTTTGATCGTTTGGTTAATGCGGCTTTACCCAAGGTAAGAGATTTCCGCGGTATATCTCCCAATGCATTTGACGGCAGGGGAAATTTTTCTATTGGATTACAGGAACAAACTATTTTCCCTGAAATTGAATACGATAAGGTGGAGAAAGTCAAGGGAATGAACATAACCATCGTGACTACGGCGAAAACTGATAACGAAGCCAGGCTTTTACTAAAGCTGATGGGTGTGTCTTTTAAGCATTAAACAAGGAAGTTCCGGAGGAATTTAGCGTGGCAAAGAAGTCATTAATTGCTAAAGCAAAAAGAGAGAATAAATTTTCGGTCAGAGAGTATAACCGCTGTCCACTTTGCGGCCGGCCGCGGGCATATTACAGAAAATTTGATATGTGTAGAATATGTTTACGAAAATTATCATTACAGGGAGAGCTTCCCGGAGTAATAAAATCGAGTTGGTAACTTTAGTTTAAGGAGAAAAATGCATGGGAATGACGGATCCTATTGCCGATATGTTGACTAGAATCAGGAATGCGAATAAGGCTCGTTTCAAAACGGTTAATATTCATGTGTCCCAGATGAACGTTAATATTGCCAAAGTATTGAAGAAGGCGGGATATATCAATACTTACGATAAGGTAAAAAATGAAAAGGGGCAGCAGATGCTGGAAATAATTCTTAAATATCCAGATACCAAGCGAAGTGTTATCACGGATATTAAAAGAGTCAGCAAGCCGGGACGCAGGGTTTATGTTGCTTCTGACAGTATCCCTAAAGTTTTAAATGGTTTTGGAATTTCTATTCTCTCGACTTCCAGCGGCGTTATTACTGATGCGGAAGCCAGAGAGTTGAATGTCGGTGGCGAAGTTCTTTGTAAAGTTTGGTAATTTGAATAAATGATATTAAGCGGGAGTGCTTGTTAATGTCAAGAATAGGTAAAAAACCGATAACTTTTCCTAAAAATGTTAAAATCAGCCAAAGTGCTGGTGTCGTTAAAGTTGAAGGCCCCAAAGGGATTCTTTCCTCGAAATTGCCGGAAGGTATTACTCTGGCAATAGGGGATGGCAGCATGGTTGTGGAGAGAAAATCAGAAGAAATAATTGCGCGGTCTTATCATGGTTTAGCCAGAACCTTAATCGGAAACATGGTAAATGGCGTTAGCACGGGTTTTGAAAAAAAATTAGAGATATCCGGAGTCGGTTATCGTGCCGAAATTACCGGAAATAGTTTAAAGTTTATTTTAGGTTTTTCCAGCCCGGTGCAATATGATATTCCCAAGGGAATAGACATCAAGGTGGATAAACAAGTTAATATAGTTGTCTCCGGGATTGATAAACAATTGGTTGGCCGGGTTGCGGCAGAAATAAGGTCATTGAAAAAGCCGGAGCCTTACAAGGGCAAGGGCATTAAGTATGCTGACGAGTATATTAAACGTAAAGCTGGAAAGTCGGCTGAGCGCGCTTAATTAAATAAGTAAAAATTTTACATTGCCTTAAAGAGGTAGAACATTGGCTTCCAAAAAGACATTAAAGATCAGGGAAAAGAGAACAAAAAGAGTAAGGGGCAAAATTACCGGAACACAAGAAAAGCCCCGTCTTTCCGTATTCCGGAGCGATAGACATATTTATGTTCAAGCCATTAATGATGCACAGGCGAGTACCTTGGCAACGGCATCTACTTTGTGCAAAGAGTTAGCCTCAAAGATCAAAGGCAAGAAAAAAGTAGATATAGCGAAGGAAGTGGGTAAACTAATTGCAGAGCGTTTACAATCCATAGGTGTGGATAAAGTCATTTTTGATAGAGGAAGTTTTCTCTATCATGGCCGAGTAAAGGCATTAGCAGATGCTGCACGGGAAAATGGTCTTAAATTTTAATTGTTGTACATAATACTCTATAATAAAGGAAGAATCGTTGGATAAGAGATCGGATAAGAGAGAGATGAAAGATGCGGAGTTTTTTGACCGGGTCGTTGCCATTAACAGAACGGCAAAAGTAGTCAAGGGCGGCAGACGGTTCCGTTTTAGTGCTATTGTGGTTGTCGGCGATGGCAAGGGAATGATCGGTACGGGACTAGGGAAGGCTCATGAAGTGCCAGAAGCTATCCGTAAGGGGATGGATATGGCCAAAAAAAATATGGTGAAAGTTGCTGTTTTAGCAAAGACGATTCCTTATGAAGTCATAGGTCGCTCCGGCGCAGGAAAAGTTCTATTAAAACCAGCGTCCGAAGGGACCGGGTTGATTGCTGGAGGCGCTGTAAGGGCAGTATTGGAAGTTGCCGGCGTCCATAATATTTTGACGAAGTGCCTTGGATCTCATAATCCACATAATTTGGTAAAAGCAACTCTTGACGGCCTTTGCCAGTTGAGAGATCCAGCGGAAATTGCCGCGCAAAGAGGCAAGTAGTCTTATCAATGATTCAATGAGGTAGTTTAAAGTGGATAAAATGTTAAAAATTAAAAAGGTGAAAAGTGAAATCGGCCGCCCCGAAAAGCAAAGAAAAATTTTAAGAGGGATGGGTCTGAATAAATTAAATAACACGGTAACTTTAGTTGACACTCCGCAGACCCGCGGCATGATAAATAAAGTTATCCATTTAGTTTCTGTGGAAGAGTCAAAGGAGTAGGTTATGGATTTAAGTTCGCTTAGGGCTCCGGCCGGTGCGATGAAAAAGGGAAAACGGGTTGGTCGCGGTGACGCTTCCGGCCAGGGCGGAACATCCGGCAGAGGCGATAAGGGACAAAAGGCTCGTTCAGGCGGAAAGGTACGAGCAGGGTTTGAAGGCGGGCAAATGCCTATGGCCCGGAGATTGCCGAAGCGGGGTTTCCGTAATCCTTTTCGCGAGAAATATGTTGCTGTAAATCTTACCGATTTATGCAGAAAATTCACTAAGGGTGCGTTTATAGATGAAGCCGCTCTTTTTGATAGTGGTATTGTAAAGAAAAAAGGTGACGGCATTAAAATTTTGGCCAAAGGGAACATTGATTTTCCTGTTACCGTAAAGATAGCCCAAATTAGTCAGGCTGCTAAAGCAAAAATTACCGCCGCCGGCGGTTCAATAGAAGAGGTAATATAATTTGTTAGAAGGGCTAGGCAGCGTATCCAAAATTCCGGAATTGCAAAGAAGAATTTTATTTACGATCCTTCTTTTAGCTGTTTATCGGATTGGTGTATATATACCCACTCCGGGAATTGATAATATAGCTTTATTGGCTTATTTTGAGCAAGCAAAAGGTTCCTTATTTGGTCTGATGGACATGTTTGCCGGAGGCGCTTTTAGTCATTTTTCCATTTTTGCCCTGGGCATTATGCCCTATATTAGTGCTTCAATTATTCTGCAGTTATTAACTATTGCCGTTCCTCATTTGGAGAGACTTTCTAAAGAAGGCGAAACTGGACGGCGCAAAATTACGCAATACACCCGCTACGGAACAGTTCTTCTAAGTATGATTCAGGGTTTTGGTATTGCTTATGGTTTGCAACAAATGGCTGGTCCCTCAGGTTCTCCAATTGTTTTGCAGTCGGGCTGGTCATTTATAATGATAACAGTTATCACCTTGACCTCAGGCACGGCCTTTATTATGTGGCTTGGTGAAACGATTACAGAAAAAGGAGTTGGCAACGGTATATCGCTGATAATTTTTGCCGGTATTGTTTGCCGCATGCCGGCAGCAATTGGCAATACATACAGGCTGGCTACTGCCGGTGAACTAGGCATATTAGTAATTTTGTTAATTACCGTACTAATGATATTAGTGGTAGGAGCCATCGTTTTTGTGGAAGCTGGACAACGCCGTATTCCGGTGCAATATGCTAAAAGGATAGTGGGTCGTAAAATGTATGGTGGGCAAACCACACATTTACCTTTGAAGGTCAATACATCAGGAGTCATTCCCCCAATTTTTGCATCTTCGGTTATAATGTTTCCGGCAACCATTGCTAATTTTGCGCAGGAAGGCTGGATAAAAAATATTGCCGGATATTTGGTTCCGGGCAGATTGGGTTATGAAGTTCTTTATGTGGCTTTTATCTTTTTCTTCTGTTTTTTTTATACGGCAGTCACCTTTAAACCAGATGATGTCGCCGATAATATGAAAAAATTCGGCGGTTATGTTCCGGGAATAAGACCAGGTAAAAAGACCGCTGAATATATTGAAAACGTATTGGAAAAACTGACTTTCAGTGGGGCTATTTATGTTTCTATAGTTTGCGTACTGCCCAGCGTTTTAATTGCTCAATTAAATGTTCCTTTTTATTTTGGCGGTACGGCACTACTGATTGTTGTCGGTGTCGCTATGGATACGGCGAGTCAGATTGAGTCGCATTTGCTTACAAGGCAATACGAAGGATTTATGAAAAAAGGACATATTGCCCGCAGAAGATAACGGAAGATTATTGGTTAGCAGATAATGGTAATTTTGAAGCTTCCGGAGGAAATTGAAAAAGCGAGAGCAAGCAATCGTATTGTTGCCGAGGTTTTAAGTAAGCTTAGAGAAAGAGTAAGGCCCGGTGTAAGAACAAGAGATCTGGATAAATTCGCCGAGGAAATCGCTGGAAAAAAGGGAGCAAAACCGGCGTTTAAAGGTTACAATGGTTTTCCCTATGCCCTGTGTGTTTCGGTAAATGAAGTTGTAGTGCATGGAATGCCTTCAGAGAGGATATTGGAAGAAGGCGATATTGTGGGACTCGATTTCGGCGTTTACTATCAGGGCTTTTTCGGCGATGCAACCATAACGTTGCCTGTAGGAAAGGTGACGGAAAAAGCTTCAAGGCTTATGCAGATTACCGAGCAGAGTTTATATGCGGGTATAGCGCAAGCCAAAGATGGCAACAGATTGGGAGACATATCCGCCGCTGTGCAGAATATGGTGGAAGATGCCGGTTATTCAATAGTGCGGGATTTTGTTGGTCATGGAATAGGTAAAAATCTGCACGAAGATCCTCAGATTCCCAATTTCGGGGAAAAGGGACGCGGTATTGAGCTGAGAAGAGGGATGATTTTGGCCATTGAGCCAATGGTCAATGAAGGAAAATATAAGGTACACGTATTGCCGGACGGCTGGACAGTTGTTACAAAAGATGGAAGCTTATCGGCTCATTTTGAGCACTCGGTAGCAATTACTGATAACGGGCCAGAGATTTTAAGTAAATTGAATTAAATTTGTTCTTAATTGAAGCTGGTTGTAAGTTTTTAAACGGGAATATAGATAATAAAGTATGGCCAAAGAGGAAGCAATCGAAGTTGAGGGTCGGGTTCTTGAACCGCTACCCAATGCAATGTTCCGGGTAGAGCTTGAAAATGGGCATAAAGTTTTAGCTCATATTTCCGGTAAAATGCGCATGCATTTCATCAAAATACTTCCGGGGGATAAAGTAACGGTAGAACTTTCGCCTTATGATTTAACCCGGGGCCGAATTACTTACAGGACGAAGTAAAAATATTTTTTTACTGAGAATAAGGAGTGGAAATCGTGAAAGTTAGGTCGTCTGTGAAAAAAATATGTGAGAAGTGTAAGATTGTTAAACGCAAAGGTGTTTTGCGGGTAATTTGTGAAAATCCTAAGCATAAACAACGTCAGGGCTAGTTTTTAATATTCAGGAGGTTATAGGTGGCACGAATTTCAGGTGTTGATTTACCGAAAAATAAAAGAATGGAAGTTGCTTTAACTTATATTTATGGCATTGGCCAGACGAGGGCAAAGCAAATCCTGAAAAATGCGGGCGTAAGTCCGGATACTAGAACAGATGATCTGGCGGACTCGGAAATATCAGCAATTAGAAATATAATTGATAAAGATCACAAGGTTGAAGGCGACTTGCGCAGGGACATATCCATGTCTATTAAACGCTTGATGGACATTGGTGCTTACCGTGGTTTGCGACATCGCAAGGGACTTCCTGTAAGAGGACAGAGAACTCATACGAATGGCCGTACAAGAAAAGGTCCGCGGCGGGCTATCGCAGGCAAGAAAAAAGCAATTTAATTATTCCTAGCTGGAGGCATAATGGTTAAGGCAGTCAGAAAAACTGGCAAGAAAAAGGAAAAGAAAAATATTACCGAAGGGGTTGCACATATTCAGTCCACTTTTAACAATACCATTGTTACAATAACTGATTTGAGTGGTAATGTAATTGCCTGGTCATCATCCGGTTTACAGGGTTTTAAGGGGTCGCGTAAAAGTACGCCTTTTGCAGCACAAATGGCTGCGGAAGATGTTGTGCGTAAAGCCAAGGAACAGGGAATGCGCAAGGTGCAAGTCTATATAAAAGGTCCCGGTGCTGGCAGAGAATCGGCATTGCGATCATTGCAGCTTGCCGGGCTTACTATTACCATGATTCGCGATGTGACGCCTGTCCCGCATAACGGATGCAGGTCGCCGAAGCGTCGCAGAGTATAACAGAACAATAATTATGAATAATAATATAAGATAACAAGGGAGGCTTTTTTGGCAAGATATTCGGATTCCTCATGTAGGTTGTGTCGCAGTGAAGGATTAAAACTATTTTTAAAAGGCGACAGGTGCTATTCGGAAAAATGCTCCTTCGAAAGAAGGGATTATGTTCCGGGAGATCATGGTCAGTTGCATAAAAAACAACGTTCTGATTATGGCGTTCAATTACGGGAGAAGCAAAAGCTAAAAAGAATGTATAGTCTTTTGGAAAAGCAGTTTAGAGGCTATTTTGAAAAGGCCGATCAGCAAAAGGGCATTACAGGAGTAAATTTGCTTGTACTTCTGGAAAGAAGACTGGACAACATGATTTTTCGCATGGGATTTGCTAATTCCAGAGTGGAGGCAAGGCAATTAATTAGTCATGGCCATTTTTTAGTTAATGGCAAACCGGTCAATATTCCATCGTATTTGCTTAAAGCGGGAGATGGAGTTAGCGTTAAGGAAGGCAGCCGTAAGATAACTCGAATAATGGGAGCAATTGAAACTGTAGCAAGGCGTGGCATGCCTCATTGGCTGGAATTGGATAAAGATAACTTCAAGGCCTCAATTAAAATGCTGCCGGTGCGGGAAGATTTAACCATGCCGGTTCAGGAACAACTTGTTGTAGAACTTTATTCGAAGTAAAAAATTAAATTATTTTCATAAACCAGCTAAAGGATGGGTTTAATTATGCAGAGGAACTGGTCAAGTTTGATTCGTCCCAAACGTATAGATGTTGATGAAGCAACGCATACTAATTCTTATGGAGAGTTTACCATTCAGCCCTTGGAAAGGGGTTTTGGGATAACATTAGGTAATGCGTTAAGACGGGTACTACTTTCTTCCATTCAGGGTTGTGCTATTGTTTCCGCGAAGATTGAAGGCGTACTGCACGAGTTTTCGACTTTGCCCGGAGTTAAGGAAGACATAACGGATATTATTTTAAATCTGAAAGGTGTACGCTTTACATTAGGAGTAGCGGACACAAAAGAAGTGAGCATTGATGTAACTCATGCCGGAGCTATTACCGCTGCCGATATTACCACTGATGGCACAATCGAGGTTTTAAACCCTGATCATCATATTGCCACTTTATCCAGAGGATCTTTTAAAGCAAAATTGGTAGTGAAGATGGGTAAGGGATACCTTCCGGCGAAAAAGGAACTTGAACCTGACCAGCCCAAAGGAACAATTAATATTGATGCCATTTTTTCACCGATTAAAAAAGTAAATTATGTCGTTTCTTACGCGCGAGTTGGTCAAATTGCCGATTACGACAAACTTACCCTGGAAGTTTGGACGGATGGCAGTGTGAGACCGGAGGACGCCATTGCTTATTCCGCAAAAATATTAAAGCAACAACTGGACGTGTTTATCAACTTTGAAGAAATTGAGGAAGAAATTCTACCGGAAAAAGAAGATGAACAGGAAAATGTAAATAAAGTTTTATTACGTTCAGTAGAAGATTTGGAACTTTCTGTCCGGTCGGCTAATTGTTTGAAGAATGCAGGAATTAACACTATTGGAGAGTTAGTGAAGAAAACAGAAGCGGAGATGCTCAAAACAAAGAATTTTGGCCGCAAATCGTTAAGTGAAATCAAAGATATTCTTAATGAATACGGTTTTACTTTTGGAATGGATATTGATTCCGTAAAGTAGAATAAAAATAATTTACTAAAATAATAGCACAAATAGTTTTTTAGAATTTAACTGGTTAGGAAAGGAAGATATTAGCGATGCATCATGGTAAGACTGGTAGTAAGCTAGGGAGAACTTCTAGCCATAAGGAAGCCATGCTTCGTAATATGGTTACTTCTATTATTAAATTTGAACGTATTCGTACGACAGATATGAAGGCAAAAGAACTGAGAAAAGTGGCGGATAAAATGATTACCTTAGGCAAAAAGGGCAGTTTACATGCCCGCCGTCAGGCCTTGTCTGTTGTCCGGGATAAATCTTTAGTAAGTAAACTTTTCGGGGAACTTACCGAACGTTACCGGAACCGTGCGGGCGGATACACGAGAATAATCAAGGTCGGGTATCGATTTGGTGACAACGCGCCTGTTTCCATTTTGGAATTTATTCCTGATGAGAAAAAGAAGGAAAAAGCAAAGCCAAAGGCTAAAGCGAAAGCAAAATAAAAGACAGCTAAATAGCTTATCCATACATTAGAAAATAAAAAAGGCAGGGTTTTGACCTTGCCTTTTTTATTGTTGTTTTTTCGCATCAAAAAATGTATTTACAATGACATAGTGAGACCCAAATTTCAGAAGCAAAGCGAACTGAAATTTGCTGGTCGAACAATCCCGCCAACGCAGTTGGCAGGGACGTGGGATTTGAAGCATTAAGTTGCTAATATAACAATAAAGGAGGTTTAGTTATGGCAGAAAAGAAAATTGGCGAAGTAATGAAATTTTTTTCGAAACCTTCTGTAGCCGCGGTAAAGATAACGGAAGGGGAAATAAATGTTGGTGACAGCATTAAATTCTCCGGCCACACTACGGACTTTACCGATGTTATCGAATCTATGGAAGTGGAAAATAAGTCTGTGCAAAAGGCTGCGGCCGGCGATTTCATCGGCGTCAAGGTTTCCGACCGCGTGCGTCCGGGTGATGAAGTGTTTAAAGTAATACCGGATTAATTATACCATTCCTAAATCAAAGCGCTATTTTTATTGGCGTCGTTATCGGCTTCCTCAACGTATGTACAATACGCCTCGTTACCTCCGCCTAGCCGCCTCAATATCATCCTTGATTTAGAAATGGTGTTTTAAAAGCTGTTTTAGTCTTGTAGCTTGATAAAGAGTTTTGAGTAAACTAAGTAGTCGTCCCTCGATTAGTGTTCAAGGTAGGTCAAGCAGAAGCTAATAAATTATTTTAATTTGCTTATCTTTTTCAAAGGACTGTAAATGAATACTACTGGAGGTCTTCCTTTATTTCTTCACGGAAAGCAAATCTTTTCTGACTATCAATTGATAGGAAGTGATGAAAACGCTTTGACGTTTGCTCTCGGTCATTGCCTTTCCCGTGATAGAAAGTTTCTGTCGGCATTTCTAAAAAAGTGTCAATTCAAAGGTGTGACTAGTGATGCAGAAGTTCACCTCCAAAAGAAGGAACGTGAATCAAAAAAGAAGCGTGATTCAGGAATTGTCGATCTTGAAATAATTATTCACGACAGATTACAATTGATTGTGGAAGCAAAAGTAGGTGGAGATTATCCCACAATAGACCAAATTCGAAAATATATTAAAAGACTAGATCGAGGTATAGAGTCCAAAGTCATAGTCTTAACTGTAATAACAGATGACAAAGCAAAAAATAATCTGAGACGTCAATTCCGTAAAAAAATTGGTTTCCTCATATGGTCGGATATCCTGGGACTCTCAAAAAAACTTGCAGTGCAAGATGATTCAACTTTTAATCTCCGTACTTTATCTACTTTTATGAAGGAGGTGTATGACATGAGTATAAATGCGCAAGAAGAAGTATGGATAGTGCCGTTATCAATAAAATGAAAAGCCAAAAGTGCAGATATTATTGTAGCAGACTTTCATGTCCAACATCGTTTTTGGGTAATGGGGGATTGGAGAACTCGACGTTCTATATATATGGGGTTTAGATATAATGGTTATCTTAAGTATATTGGGCGAATTATGCGAATTGATCGTGGATTAAAGTCTTCTGAAATTGTGCCCAAATTTCCCAAAATTTCTAGAGAATTTTGGCCTGAAAAAAATGGCCCTTTTGATGTAGTAAGATTAGAAAAGTTAATTCCGTTTCCCCAAAAACTTCGGTCTGGAAATATTCATAACAGGCACGTTTATTGTGATTTTGACCTTCTTTTGACATCCGATAGTATTTTAGAAGCAGAATCTCGTATGAAAGAACGTAAGGCAAAAAAGATTGGTGATCAATAATAATGATCTCATGATAGACGATTGCATACGATTTTTCTCTATTTAAATCGTAATTCACACCGTCAGGAATTTTCAAAATCGTTTGTTTGTAGGTGCTAGACGGCAAGTATAAATATTAATGGACAATATGGACACATCATTGTTATAGAATTATAAAATCAGGATGACTTAATAAATATATGGAAAGCGTGACAGCAAAAGCAATCCGGCTCCAGTATCATCCGGTGGCTCTGCTCTGGTCTAATGAAAAACCGCAAGGTGCGATGCAGTTTCGGGAAGGCAAGTGGGGCTGTGTCATGTGGCTTGCCGCCCATGCCGCGAGAGGAAAAACGGCTGTCGCGGATGCAAAAACATTCGGCTGTTTCGGCGGTGGAGTCGGACTGGGTTTTGGCAATCAATATAAAAATTTCCCCGGTAGCGAAGAAGGCTTTTGTCATTTTCTTTCCAGTGGCAATGCTGATCGCAAAGGCGGAATGGAGGCTGCCGAAAAGATTAAACCTTATATGACTAAAGAAAGTTACGATAATTTCCTGCATGGTGAGCGCTACGTTAAATCTCCAGCTTTTGTTAAAAAGTTTCTCGAAAGCCTTCCACTGACAGAAATTCCTAAACAGTATGTTGTTTTTCAGCCATTGGATGATGTTGACACAAAGAAGGAAAAACCTCAGACGGTAATTTTTTTTGTTAATCCCGATCAGCTTTCAGCATTGGTGGTCTTGGCCAATTACGGACGCGGCGATAATGAAAACGTGATTATTCCCTACGCCGCCGGTTGTCAAACTATCGGCATTTATCCTTACCGAGAGGCAAAGTCAGCAAAGCCACGCGCCGTTATCGGCCTTACCGATCTCTCCGCCCGCGTATACGTTCGCAAACAACTGGGCGATCCTCATTTGATGACGTTTTCCGTACCTTTCGCGTTTTTTGAAGAAATGGAACAGAATGTCCCCGGCTCGTTTTTAGAGAGACATACTTGGCAAAGCCTGTTGTTCGAAAACAAATAATACTCTTTCGTTGTAATAATCTTGCCAGAGGCGAGTGAAGAAGAAATCTCATAGTTTCAAAACTATTTGTATTATTTTTTTTCATATTTCCAATCACAATTTTACAAATTTATTGCCTGTCTGAATAAGGTGTGCTAGTTTACGACACATTCAAGAGGAATAATAAGCATTTAAACGACCGATAAGTAAATGAATAAATTAAATCCTTCCGCATATCTTGCCAGCTTAAATGTCGATACGATGCATTTCGGGCTTGCGGTAATTACTGAATTGTTGTCACGGCTGGGGAACCCGCAAAATTCATATAAGACAATATTGATTGCCGGTACCAATGGTAAAGGATCAACTGCGGCGATGACTGCTTCTATTCTGTGCCGCGCCGGTTATAAGGTTGGTCTATACACCTCCCCGCATTTGGTTGATGTTCGGGAAAGGATTGTTGTCAACGGAAAGAAAATTTCTCTGAAGGAATTTAGCCGGACTATCGCGTATGTGAAAGATAAAATCAAACAGCCGGTGACTTATTTTGAATTTTTGACCGCCGTTGCCTTTGTATATTTTCAAAACCAAAAAGTGGATATTGCCGTTCTGGAAGTCGGTTTGGGCGGCAGGCTTGATGCAACAAATATTTGTAAGCCGTTGGTTTCGGTAATCACCAATATTGCCCTCGATCATACCGATTATCTGGGCAATACTCTGGAATTAATTGCCAGCGAAAAAGCGGGTATCATCAAACAAAACGGTGTCTGCCTTACGGCGGCAAAACAAAATAAAGTTCTGGAGGTGTTAAAAGACGAATGCCTGCGCCGCCGCGCGAAGCTTTACTGCCTGAGACGCGATATAAAGATCAAAAAACAAAAAGATGGTTTTTTCACTTATCAGGGATTTAATCGCAATCTGAAAAATTTAACGATTCCTTTGCAAGGCGAATATCAGTTATCCAATGCCGCTCTGGCTTTAGCGGCGGTTGAACTTTGTGAAAAAAAAGGTATTCGTGTTGATGATGCAGCGATTTATGCGGGACTTGCAAATACACATTGGGAAGCCCGGCTGGAGGTTTTACAAAAAGATCCTCTATTTATTCTTGATGGCGCTCATAATCCTGCAGGTATTGATGTTTTGTGTCGTTCTTTAAAGAAAGATTTTTCTTATCGCCGTTTGATTCTTATCTTTGGGGCTCTTACCGATAAAGACTACCGGAGAATGCTGCGAAAAATAATTCCTCTCGCTTCAATAATAATATTAACACAACTAAAAACTAAGCGTGCTGTGCCGGTGAACGATATGATGGAAACTGTGAAAAAAATGGGCTATCCGGCAATTGTCACTAGAAATGTAAAGCAGGCCATTGAGAGGGCACAGGCCATAGCTAAAAAGCAGGACTTGATCTGTGCAACCGGTTCTTTTTATCTGGCCGGTGAAATAAAACAGGCATTTCCTAAACTTGTCTTATATGATAATACAAAACCACAATAAAAAGTATACAAAACTGATGAATGCCGCTACGGGAGTTGCCGCGAAGATATAATGATGAATGCAATAGGGCATAAAAAACTTAACATATTAAATCTTGATTTAACGGTTGCTTTCCTGATTGCGATAATAATTTTTATTTCCTGCCCCGGATCTTCTGCTTCTGAGACTAAAAATAATGACAATCCAGTGAATATTAAAGCGGACAGTATGAATGGCGATGATTTTTCCGACATCGCCCATGTTCAAGGAAAAGTGACCGTAATTTATAAAGGTCCAGCTCTCGATGCCGAAGATACAGAAGTAGGTAATAGAAACAATATTGCCAGCGCTCCCGGAGCTTCGGCTGTTGAAACCAAGAAGAATGACAATCCCGTAAACGTCGAAGCGGACAGCATGGATTACGACAATGTTCGTGACGTATACCATGCTCAAGGGAAAGTGAACATAATTTACAGTGGTGCCGCTCTCTATGCCGATGATATGGAGTTGGATAATAAAAACAATGTTGCCACTGCTCAGGGCAGTGCCTCTCTGAAAATGGGAGAAGATACCCTGCAGGGTGATAAAATTGTTTTCAATATTGAAAACAAAACCGGCGCTGCTTATAACGCCCATACTTTTTATGCGAGGAACCATTTCTATATAAAAGGCGATAAAATTGAGAAAACCGGAGAAAATACGTATTTCATCGAAAAACCGGTTGCTACAACTTGTGATGGAGATGATCCTGCTTGGGCAATCGCCGGCAGTGAAATGAAAGTAACAATTGAAGGCTATGGTTTAATGAAAGACGCCAGGTTACTGGTGAAAGGCTTACCTGTCTTTTATTCTCCCTTACTTCCTTTTCCCGCAAAAACTCAACGTCAATCGGGATTTCTTTTTCCGTATCTTTCTTCCTCCGGAAATGATGGTATCGATATCGAAATCCCTTATTTTTGGGCAATTTCTCCTCAGATGGACGCAACTTTTTATCAGCGTTATATCGAAAAGAGAGGATTTAAAGAAGGCGCGGAATTCAGATACTATTTAGGAAATAATTCATCTGGTACTTTTTACGGCGATTATATTGAGGATACGAAACACGTTACCGAAACAACAGATGTGGCAACCAGCCGTGACTGGCAGGAATCGCATAATCGCTGGTCTTATTATTTAAATCATCAAACAAATTTTGATCCGCAATTTTATGTGAGGACCGATTTAATAAAAGTATCCGATAAATGGTACTTTAAAGATTTTTTGGCGCACAATTACTATCTTGATAATTATGCCCATACCGCGGATGATCCGTTTAAAAAAGTTTCTTTTCAAGGCGATCAATCTCAACGTTACTTGGAGTCTACAGCCCGCGTGTTTAAAGGTTGGTCTAATTATAGTTTGACGGGATTGGTAAACACGACTGAAGATTTCGCGGCGGCCAATAATGATCAAACCCTGCAAAAATATCCGGAGATAGTTTTTACCGGAATTAAACAGCCCCTTTTGAAGACACCCTTATATTACGAATTTACGGGCACTTATGATTATTTCTACAGGGGCGAAGGACAGAAGGGGCACTACATTGATTTTTCACCAACTGTTTCCGCGCCGTTTAATATATCCCGCTATGTTAAAGTGATGCCGCAGTTTGCTTTGAAAGAGACATTCTGGAGCCGGGATGACAATCAAGTCGGATCAGACAGTAAAAGCGCTGACAAAACAATTTATAATGCGTCATTAGCCTTAAGCAGTCAGGTTTCCCGTGTCTTTGATGTCAATGTGCAAAACTGGGAAAAAATCAGACACGAAATAAAACCGGAAATAACCTATTCTTACATTCCAAACATGTCGAAAAATAATTTGCCTGATTACTATTTGCCTGCCTTTTCGCCGTTTATAATGCCCATCACATCTGCAGGCACTGTAATGCCCTTCACATCTTCATCTTTTGATGAACAAAACGCCGTTGTCTGGTCGCTTACGAACACTTTTACGGCTAGAATAAAAGATAAAGGTGGCTCCTATAGCTATTTGGAATTTCTCCGGCTTAAGCTGTTTCAAATTTATGACCTCCATGAAGCTAACAAAAATATGGACGAGATTACTAGTGAAAGACGGCCTTTCTCTGATATGGGAATAGAGTTCGATTTTACTCCTCATAAATATTTTTCTTTTAGCGCGCGTAATCAATACAGCATTTATGATGGCTGGACACAAACGAATTATGATTTGAATCTAAAAGATTGGCGCGGAGATGCGATGACGATCGGTTACCGTTATACTTTAGGCTCTGTTGAAGAGATCGACTTTAACCTAAAAGCAGTAATTACACCAAGTATTAATGGCACATTTATTTCGAGACGCGATCAATTTAATTCCCAGACCGTGGAGAATACAGTTGGGCTTGTTTATCACAAACAATGCTGGAGCATGGGATTGGATTTTACTCAGACTGCTACCGACAGTAGAGTTTTATTTACAGTATCACTGGCCGGTTTGGGTAAGTTGTAGCTTTAAACATACGGGAGGATAAAAAGATGAATTTCAAAATCATATTGGTTATTATTCTTTCCGGTTTTGCTTTCATCTTTCTTGCTCAGAATATACAAGTCGTCACTGTGAGCTTTTTATTGTAAAACTCCAATTCCGAAAGCGTAGCGTAGTGGAATTGGTAAGTTGAACAATCCCGCAAAGCGGAGGATACAATACCCCGCAGCTTGCTTTAGGGTATTGTATCCGTGATTCTGGGAAATGTCAATGTCACGCGCGGTACTGATTTTCTTTACTTTGTTAATCGGTTTTATTATCGGATGGTTCTTGAACAGCTATCTGTCATATCGTAAAGATAAAAAGGAATTCCAAAATCTTGATTATTAGCCGGCGGTACAAATTAGGCTATTATTCAAGCGATATAAAATAAAAAAGGGCGCCGCAAAAGTCGCACCTTCTAAATTTACAATCACTTAACGGTAAGACCTCTGCCTTAAATCGCATGCCTTGCTGGCGATTTTTTCTTTATTCACTTTTCTGCGTGCGTGACCGGTTCTGCTGGAGAGAAATAATCCCGCAGCCCGTCATAGATGTATATAACTGCTTTGACGTAAACGTCGCTGTGGTTGTAAGCAAAAACGGTTTTGTACTTACTATCGTAATCGCCGATGTTCTCTCCTGATAGTTTATGCTTGTAAAGGTAGTTTTCCACGCTGAAGATAGTATCTTCTATGGAGAATGGATCTATATCATCATCAAGTCCGTTTGAATCTAAAAAGAATGCCAGCAGGGACGAAGGAATAAACTGACCCCAGCCGATTGCGCCGGCATATGAACTTGTAAAATACTGCGGCGGATGTCCCGTCATCTGTGAAAATTTGTAAAGAGCCGTGATTTCACGAACAGCAAATTTTGTCCGGTTTGTGAAAATGTATTGAGATACTAAAGAATTGAACGCGTAGAATTTGCCGCGCTGCTGATGATCGGCAAAATTGGTTTCGACGCCAATAATAGCGGCGATCAATTCCTTATGGATCCCGTGCTTCGCCTCGGCCCGGTTGAAAATCTCGATGCGGTCTTTAATGAATGTCTTTCCTTTTTCGATTTTGGCATCCACGCCTATTCGGGAGAAGTACCAGGCGATATCGTGTTTCCTGTCATGATCTGTCTGCTTTTCCGCAGATTTCTGAAAATACTGGTCTATATTGTAGTGAATTCGGAAAGTTTCATTTTCAATTTGCTCATTGAACCATTCTCCGGGCACTCCGTTCATGATCAGACGCTGTTTTAGTTCTTTAATCTTAATCAGGGCAACTGATTCTGGATTTTTTTTCAATTCGGGAGCAATGGGGATCTCATCATGTGTTTTTGTTTTGATTATTTGGTCTTTCTTAACCTGCTCATTATTGGACGCGCAGCCAAGAAACATGAACACCATAAAAACTATGATTAGCGAATATTTCAATTTCATTTTGTGCGATTCATAGATTAGAATAAGTTTCTCTCCTTTGAAGTTTTCTTAGTCGGGGTTCCATGTGAATGCCTTTACTAGACAATAAACGATATTGTCAAATCTTTTCGAACCGGACTTTTCCCATGTATGTTCTTGTAATCGCATTAAGGTTACTGTATAAATTCTACAAGAAAGGTTAATATATCGAGATAAAACAATGCATTTAAAAGAAGTTACTTTTCATCCCCAAAAATATCCGGTAAAAGATTTCTATCCTTTTAATCTGCCTCTTTTCCACGAAACAAAACAAGTAACATTTGATTCACCGGTTACATTATTTGTTGGTGAAAACGGTACCGGGAAGTCAACCTTGCTGGAAGCCCTTGCTCTTGCCTGCAATATTCATATCTGGCACGATACGCAAAGAAGCAGGCCGGAATATAATCCCTATGAAGACAAGCTTCACCAATATATCTCTGTGCAATGGTCAAACGGCCGCGTGCCCGGATCGTTTTTTGGATCAAAAATATTTCAGCACTTTGCTGAGTTACTGGATGAATGGGCTGCGGCGGATCGCGGTCAGTTGAATTATTTCGGCGGGAAATCTTTGACTACCCAATCGCATGGACAATCGCTGATGTCATTTTTCCGCAGCCGCTATCAAATTAAAGGCTTATATCTGCTGGATGAACCGGAAACAGCGCTATCGCCGGGATCACAGATAGAGCTTCTGGACATTCTAAAAAATATGAGTGCTGCCGGTCATGCGCAATTTATAATCGCCACTCATTCGCCGCTTTTATTGGCTTGTCCGGGAGCAATAATCTATACTTTTGATAATTCTCCGGTTCAGAAGATTCAGTATGAACAAACTGAACATTACCGCGTTTATAAAGATTTCATGATGGGCAGGAACAAATATTTTTTTAAAAAAGGTGAAAAATAAAGAGGTACATTATGCTGACAAAACAGGAAATCATTGCGGAAGCCAAACGGTTGAAATTTGCCGACATCGGTTTCACTGACGCCCAGCCTTTTGACTCTCAAAATGAATATTTGCTGGCGCATCAGGAAGAGTATGGTTGGGCAGAGGCAGTCGGTTTATGTCTGCTTGCAGGAACGGATCCTAAGAACATTCTCCAACAGGCAAAATCCATCATAGTACTGTTGGAGTCTTATTTTGAAGAAGCGTTTCCGCTTAATATGGAGCGTCATTTCGGACGCTGTTATCTTGATGATGACCGGGTTACCAAAGATCGCCTGGCGCTTAAAATTAAGGCTTTCCGGAAATTTCTTCAGGTAAACGGTGTTGATTCCAAAGTGCCATTCAACGCGCCGCACCGGCTGTCAGCCGCTCGCGCCGGTTTGGGCACATTCGGTAACAACTGTGTTTTTTATGCCGGGCGCGTTGCGCGTGGAAGTTCTTTTGTGTTTCCCATCGCTATTGTAGTTGATGCTGAATACCCTACAGATGAACCAACTATCGCCATCGGTTGCCCCGATTGGTGCCGCAATGCCTGCATCGCGGCGTGTCCTACTCGTGCACTCAAAGGAGGAGGAAAGATTGATCCGCGCCGCTGTATCTCTTTTTTAACGTATTATGGCGAAGGGCTTACTCTACTTGAACTCCGCGAACCTATGGGCATGTGTGTTTATGGGTGTGATCGCTGCCAGAATGTTTGTCCCCGCAATATCCCCTGGATGACCGGGGAGAAACCGCAAAATCTCCGTGTTTCAGCCAAGGCCGCGAATTTCGATCTTCCCTGCCTTCTGCATATGGATAAACCATACTTTGAACAGAAAATTTGGCCGCACATGTTCTATATGTCCGCTGATGATCTCTGGCGCTGGAAGATGAATGCGGCTCGCGCCATGGGTAATAGTCTTAATCCGGCTTACGTCACTGATCTTATCCGCGCGTTCAAAGAAAATTCTGATGAGCGCGTAAAGAGCATGATTGCCTGGGCGCTGGGACGCATCGGCAATATAGAAGCAATGGCCGGGCTTGAGCATTTTTCTCAAGACAGCAAGGGTATAGTGAAGGAAGAAATCGAACAGGCTATGAGATTATCTGCGGCAAAATCGAAGCAGTGTAAGGTGTGAAGTAAGGCTTTAGTGCGAGGATGGAATAAGCGGAGCGCATCCATCTAATTTTCTATAAAAGGATAATTAATCTTCTTCAACTGAGATATCGATGATTTCAAAGTTGCGCGTACCGCCGGGTGTTTGCACATTGATTTCACTGCCGATGCTTTTACCGATCAGGGCTTTTCCGATCGGAGATGTCACGGAAATTTTATTCTGACTGATGTCGGATTCATAAGGGCCGAGCAGTTGATATTTTATTTTTTCGCCGCTGTCGATATCTTCCAGGCTGACATGACAGCCGAAAACTACTTTGTCGGTGGTCAAACCTTTTAAACTAATGACGTTAGCCAAGGCGAGATTATTTTCCAACTCTTGAACCTTTCCATAAAGAAAAGACTGTCTTTCTTTGGCGGCGGTGTATTCAGCGTTTTCGGAAATATCACCGTGCGCGCGTGCAACTTCAATATCGCGAACATTTTCAGGAATGGATACGTTTTTTAACGTTTCCAGATCTTTTTTTAATCTTTCAAAACCTGCTTTTGTAATTGGTATTCTTTGCATAAAAACTCCAGATTGTTTTTGTCCTGACGTGATCTGTTTAAAACAACGGGCAGGATAATTGCTTGATTCTTGTTTAATAAAGAATAAGAATCATGTCAAGGAACATTTGATGGCTGTGATCGTCCAGTAAAGCTATTTAAGTCCATACCTTTTCGATTGGAATCTGCCGCCTAGCCTATGTCAGTTCCCGGTAAGGTAAAAAGTGTTTTAATTGCGCTCCTTTTTGTTGCGCTGCCAGTCAAAGGATAGCGAGGCAACAAGAAGGAGGCTCACCGGCATTCGCTGATCAGGCATCCGGCGTATTCTTAACGTGTGACATTTAAGTTGTCAGGTTATATGTTGGGGAAACCGGCGACGCATTTAAAGAAGATAGCGCTTTAATTTAAAATTAGTATAAGGTATAATTTCAACGATGAAAAGCGGTTTCGTGAGTAAATGGCGGCGTGTCCGCCGATAAATTTTAATCGGGATTTAACACAGAATTCACCGGGGACAACGCAAATGGTTTTCGATCAAAAAGCGGCAGCATTATCCGATGAACGATTGAAAACACCTCTGGGGCATTATATCTTTTTGCGGCAAAAAGAACTGATTTTAGATTTAGTGGTTCCGCATGCCGGTGAAAGGGTGCTGGACGTAGGTTGCGGCACAGGCTATAATTTACAATTTTTCCGGGATAAGTGGTGTTCAGTAACGGGAATTGATTCCTCCGCGGAAAAACTGAACATTGCCCGGCAAAAATATGGTGGCCACGCCGAACTGATTTTGGCTAATGCCGACGACATTCCCTTTTCCGATAATGAATTTGATATTGTAACTATAATTAACGTTTTGGAGGTTGCAAATGATCCGCAAAAAGTCATTGCGGAGGCAATCAGGGTCTGCAGCGGCCGTGTTTTTATCGGATTTTTAAATAACTATTCCTTTGCCGGAACAAAACAACGATTAAAGGAAATATCCGGCTTTCCCATTTCGCAGAAAATAAACTTTTTCAGTTTGAATGAAATTAGAACCATGGTGAGAAGTTTAATTGGTGATACAGACATCAAATGGGGCAGTGTCATTTATTTTCCCGGGATTGTTTACGATTTTTTCGGAGAGTTAGAGGAAGCATTTCCTTTGGAAAAAAATCCATTGGGCGCATTTATTGGTCTGACCTTTTCTGTAAAATACACTTACCGGACAGTGCAAAGCCCGGTTATGGAATCATTTGAACTCAAAGCTAAAGCCCGCGACACTGCCCCGGAAGCCGTTCGAGGTATGTTGCGGCAGGCGGATAAATGATTAAAGAAGCGATGTTATACGAAAAACTTGAAAGTGGGCAGGTGCGTTGCAAACTGTGCGCGCACAGATGCGCGATTAAACCGGATAGAAGGGGCGTCTGCGGAGTAAGGGAAAACAAAGACGGCGTTCTGTATTCATTGGTTTACGGAACACTGATTGCCGAAAACATTGATCCCATCGAAAAAAAACCGTTCTTTCATGTCTACCCCGCGTCCAAATCCTATTCCATCGCCACAGTAGGATGCAACTTTAATTGTGAATTTTGCCAGAACCATGACATTTCGCAGATGCCGCGTTCTACGCGTATGATAACCGGCGAAGATTTTTTGCCTGCGGAAATTGTAGCAAGGGGGAAAAAAAGCGGCTCGAAAACAATCGCCTATACCTACACCGAACCGACCATATATTTTGAACTGGCCTACGATACCGCGAAAATCGCCGTTGAAAACGGCTTGAAAAATGTGTTTGTCACCAACGGTTTCATGACCCCTGAAACCATTGAAACAATAGCTCCTTATTTAACTGCCGCTAATGTGGACTTGAAATCTTTCCGTGATGAGTTTTATAAAAAACTCTGCGGAGCAAGACTGAATCCGGTTTTGGAGAGTTTGAAAAAAATGAAAGGATTGGGAATCTGGGTGGAGATAACCACGTTGCTTATTCCCACATTAAATGGCAATGACGAAGAACTCAAAGACATTGCGCAATTTATTGCCGGATTGGGAAAAGAGACGCCTTGGCATATCAGCCGTTTTCATCCGCAGTTTAAAATGCTGAACGTTCCGGTTACTTCTATTTCTTCATTGCATAAGGCGGTGGAAATCGGAAAACAGGCCGGACTGAAATATGTTTACAGCGGCAATGTTCCCGGTGATGAAGGAGAAAACACAAAATGTTTTAATTGCGGCAACCTTTTGATTGAACGGTGCGGTTTTAAAATCGTCAGCATTAAACTGACCGGAAATAAATGTTCCAAATGCGGGACGGAACTGGAAGG
>Ga0209777_10001886_pt1 | contig 28870 bp, 36 predicted proteins | sample FrelakmetHBP12HB_FD_187147 | JGI IMG/M metagenome (GOLD analysis project Ga0209777, IMG submission 187147) | Freshwater lake sediment microbial communities from the University of Notre Dame, USA, for methane emissions studies -HBP12 HB (SPAdes)... | ecosystem: Environmental > Aquatic >...
TAGACAACGAAGTAACTTCCCTACGGAAGCCACCCGTTGACCGCCAGCCCCAAAGGACGGATAGTCACAGGTTCGGAAATGGAAGTTCAAGCGGCCTTTGACGCCTCATCCGCAGATGTTAGCCCGTCATGTAGAGGATTTACGGTACAATGGACCCCTAACCCACCGCCTAAGATCCACCGCCGCAGATAGATGGATTAATCGAACTATAAAACTTTGCCAATGATGGCGGTGCAGTTTCGGATTATTTTTTTGTCTTTGCTGCGGCTTTGAGTGCTTGCGCGGTTGCTTGGAGTTTTTTATGCATGGTTGGGCTGTTTTTTTGGATGATGTTGATGAATGCGCTGCCGACGATGGCTGCGTCTGCACCAGCGGCGATTATGCATTTAACGTGTTCTGGTTTAGAGATGCCGAAGCCGACGGCTAACGGGATTTTGCCAGCGGTGAACGGTTGGATCCGTTTGATTAGCTGAACCGTGGAATCCTCGACCGTCGTTTTGGTGCCTGTCACTCCGTAGTGCGAGACCAAGTAGAGGAAGCCTGAGGAAGCACCGACGATTTTGGTTAAACGTTCGTTTGAAGTGGATGGCGCCGCCAAGAAAATCGTGTCCAAGCCATTTGCTTTTGCGGTTTTCTTGTAATCCGCTGCTTCTTCCACGGGCAAGTCGGGAACGATGAAGCCGTCAACCATGTGCTCCTTAGCCAACCCAAGGAACCTATCAACGCCGAGTCTGAAAACAGGATTAAAGTACGTCATAATCACGATTGGCACATCATACTGCTGCTTGATTTGCCGGGCGATTTCCAGCACTTTCAAAGGTGTTGTTCCCGCGTTCAGGGCGCGCAGTCCTGCGGCTTGAATAGTGGGTCCATCTGCAATCGGGTCTGAAAAGGGCAGACCCAACTCGAGGATGTCTACCCCTCCCCTGATGAGCGCATTCGCGATTTTGAGTGTAAGTTCGGGCGTTGGGTCTCCAGCCATAATGTAGCCGATTAAGGCTCCATTTCCCTGTGCCTTCGCTTTTTGGAACATTTTAGTTATGCAGCTCATATTTTCGCCCCAATGTATTCAGCTATCGTTTCCACGTCTTTGTCTCCGCGACCCGACAGGGTAACCACGATAGACTGGGTTTTCTTCATCATCGGCGCCAACTTCATGGCGTACGCAACCGCATGCGAGGATTCCAACGCGGGCAAGATACCCTCTTCACGTGACAGCGTCAGAAACGCATCTACCGCTTCCTTATCGTTGGCGTACATGTATTCGGCGCGTTTGAGTGTTTTTAGGAATGAATGTTCGGGTCCAACTCCGGGGTAATCTAAGCCTGCGGATACGCTGTGGGTGGGCTGAATTTGCCCGTTAATGTCTTGGAGAACGTAGGTGAACATGCCGTGAAACACTCCTTCGGAGCCAGCCACAAGAGTCGCCGCATGTTTGCCTGAGTCTATGCCTTCGCCAGCTGCTTCGACGCCGTAGAGTTTCACTGTGGAGTCATCTTCGAAGGGATAAAAGGTGCCCATGGCATTGCTTCCTCCGCCCACACAAGCAACCAATGCATCTGGCAATCCGCCTGTTTTCTGCTTGAACTGCTCCTTGATTTCTTTGCCTATGACACTTTGGAAGTCGCGGACAATCATTGGATAGGGATGGGGACCCATAGTAGACCCAATCAAGTAATAGGTGGTTTCAAGGTTAGTTACCCAGTCGCGGAAGGCTTCGTTGATTGAGTCCTTGAGTGTTTTTGAGCCGGATTCAACGGGGTGCACTTCAGCGTTGAGGAGTTTCATACGGAAGACATTGAGGCGTTGGCGTTCGCAGTCTTCGGTACCCATGTAAACCTCCGCCTTCAAACCCAAAGCGGCGCAGGCTATCGCGGTTGCTACACCGTGCTGTCCCGCACCAGTCTCAGCGATGACACGCTTCTTTCCCATCCGCTTGGCGAGAAGCGCTTGTCCAATGGTGTTGTTGATTTTGTGCGCTCCGCCATGTGCGAGGTCTTCGCGTTTGAGGTAGATTTTTGCGCCGTCAAGTTTTCGTGTTAGGTTTTCGGCGAGGTAGAGAGGTGTTGGTCTGCCAACAAACTCCGCGAGGTAATAATCCAGCTGCTTTTGAAATTCTGGGTCTTTTCTGGCTTTATCATACGCTTGTTCAAGTTCGCTTATGGCGTCCATTAGAACTTCGGGAACGAAACGTCCGCCGTACTTGCCATATTTGCCGTCGATTGGGTAGCTACTTAACTTCATGCGTGTACAAACTCCTTAACTTTTTCTTCGATGTTTTCTGTTAACATGATGCTTGAGCCGATGAGGAAAGCCGATGCGCCGCTGCCTCGCAGGAACTGAAGGTCTTGGGGTGTTTTGATTCCACTTTCACTTACAACTGTCTCGCCATGGGCATTATTTCTTTTAAGAATTTCTTCTGTCGTGTTCAAGTCGATTTTCAGGGTTGCGAGGTTTCTGTTGTTGATTCCTACCAGGTCTGCCTTGGTGTCAACAGCTGATTTGAACTCCTTTTCGGTGTGGGTTTCCAGCAGAACCTCAAGGCCCTTCGAGTGAGCAAAAGCAATCATTTTGTCGACGTTGGTTTCGCAACAGCCCCTATCAAAAAGCGCCTGAATCAACAGCACGGCGTCTGCTCCAACTTGTGCGGCAACATCTATTTGGTCTGCAACGATGATTATGTCTTTCATGAGTATGGGCAGTTTAACGGCTTCTCTTGCCTGGATGAGCGCTGATAGGGAGCCGTGGAAGTGTTTAGGCTCAGTTAAAACTGAAATGCTAACTGCGCCGCCTTTCTCCATGGCTTTAGCGATTTCTTTTGGGTTCAGTTGGGTTCTGATTGTTCCAAGGGACGGCGAAGCTGCTTTAATCTCAGTTATCACGGGGTTAGCTTTGCAGCGTAAGATTGCTTGTTTTAGGCTAATCTTCGGCTGCTTTGTGGACACCGAGGTTTGGTAGTATCCGCTGTCGATTGTCTTTGTGGCATCCATTGCCAGCGTATCTATGAAATCATTCATATTTTCCTTCAAACTCCTCAAGTTTCTGTAAGCTTCCGCCTGACGCTTCAATGAGGTCTTTCAGTTTAGCATAAGCAGTTCCGCTCTCAATTGATTTTCGGGCAATTTCCATTCCGTCTTGGAAGTTTTCTGCTTTTCCGCCAACGATGATTCCCGCGGCACTGTTAACGAGTACTATTTCAGCCTTTGCATCATCGACGTTGTTACCGCTTAGGATTTTGAAGAGGGTTTCAGCGCTTTCTTCAGGGGTGGACAACTGCAAATCGCTTATTTTTGCTGTTTTTACGCCGAAATTGCTCGGAGCAAAATCCAATTTCGTTATATCACCTTTCTTTAAGTGGGCGATAACTGTTTTTCCAACCGTCGAAATCTCATCCAGCCCGTCGAGTCCATGGACAACCATCGCTTCTTCGCAGCCCAACTGCCGCAGCGCATACGCCATCGGCGCAACAAGTTTTTGGTCGTATACTCCGAGGAGCTGAGCGTTGGCGTTTGCCGGGTTGGTTAAGGGTCCAAGTATGTTGAAGACCGTTCGGATTCCAATTTCGCCCCTTGTCTTTGCAACGTATTTCATCGCGGGGTGGAAGGCTGGCGCAAACATGAAACCCACACCGACCTTCTCTATTATTCCTTCGATATCTTTTGAGTCCAAGTTAAGGTTAAGCCCCAGTTTTTCCAGCACATCAGCGCTGCCGCTTTTGCTTGTAACCGCCCTGTTCCCGTGCTTAGCCACTGAGACGCCAGCGCCTGCAATGACGAAAGCCGCGGCTGTGCTGACGTTAAAGGTTTTCACTATGTCTCCGCCCGTGCCGCAGGTGTCCACGAGGCGCCCGTTGACGTGAGGATGAATTTGACGGCAGTTACTCTTCATCACCGAAGCAAACGCGATGAGTTCCTCAACCGCTTCACCCTTAATCCGCAGGGCAATTAAGAAAGCCGCAATCTGCGAATTCGTTGCTTTCCCCGACATGACTTCGCGCATTATTTCGCCTGATTCGTCAAAAGTCAGGTTGGTGCCTTCGATGAGTTTCTGGATGCCTTCCCGAATCATCACAGTTTGCACTCCAAGAAGTTTTTAATGATTAATTTGCCGTCTTCGCACAGGATTGATTCGGGGTGGAATTGGACGCCGTATATTGGGAACTTGACGTGGTGTATACCCATGATTTCGCCGTCGTCGACGGCTTCAGCGATGATTTCGAGGCAGTCTGGAATGGATTCTCGTTCGCCCGCAAGCGAATGGTACCTTGTCGCGTTCAAGGGGTTTCGCACGCCTTTAAAGATGGCTTTTTGGTCGTGTTTTATGGTGCAGGTTTTGCCATGCATCAATTTTTTTGCGTGCACAATTTTTCCGCCGTAAGCATTGATTATGCCTTGGTGCCCTAGGCAAACGCCCAAGGTTGGGATGACTGGGCTGAGATTTAGCAGGATTTGGGTACAGATACCAAAGTACTTCTCATCATCAGGGCTGCCGGGACCAGGAGAAATCACGATCCTGTCAGGCATGAGTTTGGCTGCTTCCAGCAGGGTGATTTGGTCGTTTCTGTAAACGACTGTTTCCGCGCCGAGCTCGCCAATGCACTGGACAAGGTTGTAGACGAACGAATCATAGTTATCGATCACGAGTACTTTCACGGTTTTTTTTCTCCTGTAGCATGTTCAAGCGCTTTCATGAGCGCTTTAGCTTTGAAATCTGTCTCAAACCATTCTTTCTCTGGAACGGAGTCGGCGACTATGCCTGCACCCACTTGAATGTAAGCTCGGTTACCTTCAGCGAACAGCGTACGTATGGTTATGGCAAAGTCTGCGTTGCCGTTGCAACTGAAATATCCCACGGCACCAGCGTAAGGCCCACGATGTGAAGACTCAAGCTCCTCGATTATTTCCATCGCACGCACCTTGGGCGCACCCGAAACGGTGCCAGCGGGAAACACCGCTTTCAGGGCATCGAAACTTTCCAACTCATCTTTCAAGTCACCCATAACTTGGGAAACGATGTGCTGAACGTGGCTGAACTGGTGGACCTGCATAAACTCGGGAACCGTCACACTTCCATACTTGCTGATTCTGCCAATGTCATTCCTCGCCAAATCAACCAACATAACGTGTTCGGCGCGTTCTTTTTGGTCTAATAACAGTTCTTTGCCAAGGCGCAAGTTTTCCTGGGGGTTTGCTGTTACAGAGGTTGTGCCTGCAATCGGGAAAGTTATAACCTTTCGGTTGTCGATGCGAACCAGCATTTCTGGGCTGGCGCCGACAATTTGACGTTTATCTGATTTGTAGTAAAACATGTAAGGTGAGGGGTTGATTTGGCGGAGGCTTTTGTAGAATGTTAGAAGGCTTCCTGTGTACTGGAATTGGAAGCGTTTTGACAGGACAACCTGGAATATGTCTCCTGCGGTTACGTACTGTTTGGCTTTCGAGACTGCTTTTTCAAAGTCCTCTTTTGAGGTGTTAACTGTGGGTTGAGTGTACGTAAACTGTTCTTCTGGCACTGCTGGCTGTTTGAGCAGTTCAACGACTTCTGCAAGGCGATTCTCTCCCCTAAAATAATAGTAGGCTTGATTTATTGTATGGTCAAAAACGAATCCATCCTCAAAAATGCCCATCTCCACGTCGGGAAACTTGAGGTCGTCTGGTTTTTGGTTTGGCAGTTTTTCGATGTATCTTATGGCGTCATAGGATACGTAGCCTAAGGCGCCGCCGACAAAACGGAAATCCACCATGTTGTTTGCGTAGGGCTTCAGCTGCTCCTGGATTAGTTCGAAGGGGTCATTGGTCTTTTGGGTGGTGGTTTGGCTGGTTTTGAGGCTTGTTATGGTTACGGTGCCGTCTTTGGCTGTTATTGTAATTTTTGGGTCAAACCCTAAGAATGAGTATTGTGTGAGTTTTTGGGGGCCTTCGATTGATTCTAAGAGGTAGGCGGTTTTGTATCGTTTTTGGAGTTTTGAGAATATTTCTATGGGTTGGTTTGTGTAGTTGAATTTAACGTAGTTGAGCGGGTTGGTTGTGGTCTTTGTTTGTGTTGGCGTTTTGCCAAAGGCGATTCCCCATTGTAATCATGCTCCGCATTGTTCAGAAATATACTATAATGCTTTATTTAAGGCTTGTTTGAACAAAAGTGTACGTTAAACTGTAACATCTGCACTCATCACTTCAGAACTCTACAGAGGGAAATGGGACGTGAAATCTGGAAAGACAGGCACTACTAAAACTGATGGTTTTTTATCTCAATACAGATAAAAAGATTGCCAAGGCAAAACGCTTACAATAGAAAACGGGGCAAACTGAAAGGATAAATACGCACTGTTTTTTCGCTTTAAGTAACAGTTGCGTTGTTTGGGTAGCCTCGGCTTTCCCAGTATCCAAGGTAGCTCGAATCACTTGACACGTTAATTTCCGTTATCCATTCAATCCACTTGTACCCATATTGATTTTTAGCCACAAGAAAGAAGGGCCATCCCGTTTGTGGTGTTAGGGTAACATTGTTCATTTTGTAGGCTATCATAATGTTATTTTGTCTTATGAAGTCCAACGGTAACGAGGTTGAATAACCGTCGTATGCCAAGAAGATAAGAGCGGTTGCAGTTGAGCCAACGCCTGCTTGCTGGAGAAAGTCAGTTATGGGGACCCCTTGCCACAGCACGGTTACACCCCATCCTTCTACACAGGGCAGCGTAGCCACTTGTAGCGTTGAATTAAAGTTGTTTACTACCTCGTCGTAAGTATAATTTACGGGGTTATTTACAAGACCAGTGATGGCCAAGTGGTATGTTGCACTGTTAATGTTCTGTGTTCCAGCGATGGCAACATCGGGATGCGCAGTAAGATAATCTACGTAAGCACTAACCGGAGTTAGATTTTGACCCAGATACTGCGTTACTTCGCCGGGGAAAAGTGACGGGGTTCGCGTCGATTGTGAAGTAGGCTTGGGTTCAAATGTAGATGTTCCAGTCGGGGTTATGCTGGTAACGGGCGTTGGCGAGTTTTCGGTTGGAAATGGAGATGGCGTGGGTGTTGAGGCAGGTTTAGGAATGTCCTGAACATAAGCTACTATCGAAACAACGAATGCTATCACTATTAGTAGAGAAACCAGTACCGCTATTTTGTGGGATTTTATCACTTGCATCTATAACTCACTAATTATCCAAGTTGTATTTATTGCTGTCTTGCACCAAAGAACCCTGAAAATCACGTTTACTTTTTGAGGGTGCCACGTATCCACGCCAAATAATCCTCAGAACCCTCAACAATCGACAAAGCCAAAACCTCAGGCACCTCATAACTATGAAGCGCCTTAACCCGTTGCGCCAACTCCACAAACAAGTCCTTGCGCGATTTCATCACAACTAGACATTCTTCAGCTTTGTCGATTTTGTCCTGCCACAGAAAACACGATGCAACGGAACTAACTATGTTTGCACATGCAATCAGTTTCTCGTTTAGAAGCGCTTGACTGATTTTTTCCGCTTCCAACCTATCTGCGGTTGTGACCAGAACAATGATGTATTCGTTAACCATGAAGTATCCCTGCTAACTTGTAGATTTAGGGAAATAAAAACCTGTCATTTGCAAGCAAAGCGGCATTAACACATTTAAATTTCGCCCCAATTACTATTAGTCATAAGGCGAGGTGAAGTTTGTTAAAGAAAGAACATATCAAAATTTTGAAAACCATGAATGAAGCAACAAACCGCATGGACATTAACATGTTCGCGCAAGCCGTAAACCTGACCCCAAACCAAACCATAGCCCAAGTGCAGGAACTTGCTCAGGAAGGCTTCTTGCGCAAGGTAGGAGGCGGATTCGGCATAACGGAAAAAGGCAAAAACGCCCTAAAAGCCTACGCGCCCGTTTTGCCCGAGATTGCTTTCAACTTCTATGTCGAAATGGACAAGCCGCTGGGTTTTTCGGCGCAGTCGCTCGGCGAATTTTATAGGGAGGCTATGGAGGTTTGTTCTGACGCGCTCGAGTTTCATTTGTACAGGGGCGACTTTGAGAATTGGCTAAGAGATGTCTGCAGAGATTCGGAGTTGGCTGAAGCCTTCGGAGCCGTGAAAGCTGTGGGTTTGAAGGGCGAAGACTTGCGGAAAGCACTCTTGAAAGCCGTAGATTCTAAGTACGGTGTTGGGGAACAACTCTAGTTTTTTGCTGTTGCGTTTTCTCCACCAACCTGGTTTCAATTTAACCAATCGGGTTTAAAACAATTTTTTCCAGCGAAAACCATCTGTTGCTCCGCTCACCTTGAGTGAGGAATGAAGCTTTAATAAGCATTCGATTAAGCGCTATTTTTGTCTATAGCCCCCTTATTTATAGGCGGATTAGCTTCATTTGAAAAATGTTGCCATGAAACTTAAATAAGTCTTCGACTAATCATCTCAGTAGAGCTCCAAAAGTTCAGGAATGCCTTTTCGCGGTCAGTTGTTAAGAACAAAACCTCACTTGAACAACCTACCATAAAACGTCGCCACAAAACTATGAGTGCCGCTTTGTTATTAGTCTTCACTGCATCAAGCTGCAACAACAAAACCGCAAGCTCTATATTATGCAATCGAAACCTTTTCAAAAGCGAGACGTGCGGGTCCGTAGCTCAGTCAGGCTAGAGCATCGGACTCTTAATCCGAGGGTCGCGGGTTCAACTCCCGTCGGACCCGCCATCATATGTACGAAAAAGTACTAGATTTTTTTCTTTTTTAGATTCTTTTTTTGAGTATTTAGAAGGTCCTACGTTAGGCGCTAAACCGCCAGCTACTCAAGTTTTCCTTTGTATGAATTGTGTTTTTTGGTGTGGCCGTTGCTCGGAGCCTAACTTGAAAGGTAAGAAATCAATTAACCAGATAGCATCAAGTTGTGCTTGCTCTAAGTTTCAGCCCAGAGGAGGCAGCCGTTAATGTGCTCAGCTGCTGATTCGTTTAAGCCTCCATGTCTTCTCGGATACTATCCCTGCATAAGTAATCCATCATCAAAAGACTGCGCCATAATTGACACTTGCTCCAAAGACTTGTATTTTTGCAAGTTTGCAAAGTTGCAGTTCCCAGACGGAACAAATATTTCGTGTAAGCGGTACAGTTTTTCTAATCGGGCGTGTACGCGTGGAGGCGGCTCGTGTCCTGGGCGGGGAGCTCTTGAACGTAGGCGTTTTGGAGTCAGTTAACAATGATTCAAAACGGCGATAATTCAATAAGAGAGAGAATTAAATCTGATGTTTTACAAGAAGTTCAGCGCGTCCTACTAACGTATGAAGAAAGAATTGCGGTTCTAGAAAAAGAAAACCGACTGCTTTGGGAAGAAAATAGGAAACTTTGCATTGCGTTAGACGACCTGACGTTTTCTATTGACGCTTTCGAGGAAGAAATGAAAGCGAAAATAAATGATGTTTTATCCAACTGGACGGAGCCTTGATTTTTTGGTTGAAGATCGAAGTACAAAAGTCGATTCTGAAAATGCTCAAAGTACAACTAGACATCAAGCTAAAGACAGCGTGCAGTTTGATAGTGATAAAGTCCGCACATGGGTTCTTCCTTTGATGAAGCGCATTTATGCAGGTGATTACCCTACGCAAGCTGGCAGAATCTTGGGTTTAAGCCGTTCCCACGTATGGTACTATATCGGCAAGTTAGAAAAAGCTGGCCTAATCTACCAGGAGAAGCGTAGCAGTGCAACTTTTTATGCTCTTACAACTGAGGGCTCAAATCTTCTCAAGTCATGTGAGGGCAGGGTATTTCCTGGCGAGTTGCATAGGTTGGACAAGTGTCAGGTGGCGTTTAAGATTCTGGCAGAGGGGCGTTATCCTGATGGGCAGTTCAAGGCTGTGGAGATGCAGAATTGGACCGCTCTTTTGGGTTTGGAGCAAGGTGTTAAGGTTAGGCATACTTCAAGGAGTTGGATTGTTCATGTGCCGGTGATTCGGGGTAAGAATCCTGCGGAAGTTTACGGTTTATCTATGAACCTGAGTAATCGTATTGCGGTGGCTTTGGCGAAAAAATACGGGGTTGTCTTAGCTGAGGGGGCGTTTGTCGGCGGCGAAATGGCTGTTGAGGATCCTGTAGCGAAACTGTTCGGCAGATACTTTAGCGTAAGAGCAGGGCGTCGCAAGATTGATCACAGTTGGGGCGAGGGCGAACTTGAGAACATCGGCAAAGATGCCGCGATTGATTACATGCAGATGCCAGAGAAAGTCAAGCGTATCGACAAGAAAGTGGATCGACTTGAGATTAAATTTGAGCAGCTAATCGAAGCTCTGGGGCGAGTAGATGAGTCTGATCCGAAAAAGCTGGCTGAAGGGCAGCGAAAACTTGGGGAATACACGGTTTGATGTTGGTTATTTCTACGCTAATGGCAGTGAAAACCTGTTCAAAAGGCATTTTAGCCCTTAGCATAAGGCATGGGAGAAGTCCATGCTTTTTAGAAGTAGGGTTTCTGCAGTTAGTCGGTCCTGATTACCCGATGTTAATTTTGCCTTGTGTTGATGGAAAAGAATTCTTGGAGTGTGCATTCTGGGATGGAAGCCGCTGAAAAACCTGTTCAAAGCACTAAAAAGAATCGCAGTCAAAGCGATAAAATAGGTCGTTTGAAGTATAACCAGCAACTTCTCAAAAAAACCTTAGCTGAAGTTGAAGAGGTTAAGCTTATGCTCCGGACAATTCTTGCCGGTTTGAAAGACTCTTTCAATTTTGGCAAGCCCTTAATCGAGAGAGTTGCCTGTGCTGATGAGGTAGATAAGGAAATTCTTCAGCTGTTGCTTGAGGCTGGCAATCCGGGGATATTGCCGAAGGATTTACAGGCTAAACTTGAACGGTTTAGGATCACTCGACACCAGATAAGCCGGAGAATCTTAAGAATGAACAAGCGATTGGAAAAGGAGTTTGGAGAGCGTATAGCTGAAAAAAGAGGCTGGCACTGGGCGCTCACCTGTTTTGGTGTCGAATACTGGGGAGAAGTTGATAAACCTGAAACAAGCTCACTTTCTGCGCTTGACTGAGACTCTGTAGAGCGTTATTTCTTCAATCTTTTCCACATCATCCAAGGTCTCAATCTCAACTTTACCTTTATCTACAATGGCCAGCAATCCGCCGTTCTTCAACCGGTCTACCTGTGGCTTTAGCATTTGAACCCAACTTCCCATTTTTGCTTTTGCTTCTACGCTTTGGATGCAGCCCTCACATTCTATAAAGAAGTCACAGCCTTTCTTTCTTCCTTCAAAGTCTCTTTCGAGTATAGTAAATCCTAAACCTTGGAAGTACTGCTTGGATATTACTTCTGACTCTACTGGCTTTGCCGTTTTTCCACCCCTCCCTTTTATGGAGGCTTGTTGCTTTAAGGCTTAGGGCATAAACGAACTGGCATTAAAATATAACAAAAGCTGGCACGAGATAGACTTAAAAGCTGTCCTGAAAAATAGATAAGCGGTGGTAAGTTGCCCGTCTCGCAATATGAAGCTTCAGCGTTAGAAAATTACCTTAATCCTCTATTAGACGCTGCCAACACCAGCTCTTGGAAACATGCTTTAAGCATCCTTATGATAAACGGCACAGTACTTATTGCTGACGAGAATTTTAAAACGCCCTGTCTAATTAGCCAAACTGGATTGCTGGATAAAGTACCAAAAGCAATGGAGTTACTTGGCGCAAAAGGGAAAGCAAACATTATGCCTTTAGTTACTGATGCCATCAAGAGCTTTTTGCCAGACATGTTGATTGGGCTACAGCAAATTGATTCTACTAAATCAGAAGACAGAGAACCTTCGCAAGAAGAAATCACCAAAACTGTCATAACTGTTTTCGCGCCCAAAATAGAAAAAGTAAGTAATGTGCTTACTGGAATGGTTGTAGAGGGCGCCTTTAAAGTCAGTGACCTTGCGGCTGTCTGGCTAGTAGATAAACTTGGGCAATTCAGGAAAAATCAAATTGTCTCTGGAATCTCTGAGCAGAATTATGAGTTGATGATAGATGACCTCAGACGGTTGGATTTCATTGAGCCCAAGCTCCAAGTTAGTCTATGCCCTGAATGTTTGAATTATGAACTTACGCTTTCCAAATATCCAAGTACAAGAAAAATATGCCCGAGATGCGGCAATGATGTAGTAGTGATGACTCTTTTTCTTTTCAAAGAGGGATTCGGAAAGCTCAAATCGAAAAACCAAGATCTTCCGCTTTTTATCTCAGCATATCTAAAACAAAAGCTGTCGTTTTTTTCCTTCTTAGGGGAACCTATGGGAATCTATCCGTTAGAGCAAATTAACCTACAGGATGTACAAAACTCGAAAGTGGAAGTTGATGTTAGGGTTCCAAAATTGAATATAGGCATTGAATGCAAACTTTCTGAAATACCGGTTGCCCCAATGACTCAACAACGCGCTAACAGTACTGCCGCTAACCTGTTAGATCAAATGCGCAATTATCTCAAAGTGGGCGTTAAGGACATTGTAATAGTTACAAATTTGCCTAAAGAAAACTTGGAAAAGATGAACAATGCACTAAAGATTCAGCTAGGGAACTCACCACTTCCAATGACATATGCGCTTGTAAGTGGGGATATTGACGAGCTCATTTGCTATCTCAATTCTTTGGCTGATTGTATGGCAAAGAACATGTCGGAAGAGTTTTCAAGATCTTTTAAAAAGCCTGTGGTTGAAACTCAAGACATCAAGAAAGTAACTGATAAAGAGGCTGGCGCCTGAAAACCCACGTTACTCCATTTCGTTTTATAAACTCTATTTTGGCGGTTCTGCTTGCAAAATTATATGCACGTAATCAGTTGTCAGCAAGAAATCGCATTCTTTGGTTTTAACAAGATAGTTATCTTCTCCCTTTGACACAATAAAGCCTTCAACATCAGCTCCGTCTGCAGTAATGATTTTTGCAAATACACAGGTGCTTGCATTAGTGATGTTGCTCTGAATTAATGCAGCTAAAAGAAAACTAAGCGCCAATGCGTAAGTAATTACAGCCCAGCCGACTAGAGGAATAATAGGATTGTAAAAGAAGAATGCCAACAATTCAATAACAGTTGCTAACCAGACTAAAGAGATGCTGCCATATTTGGTGACGAACCATCTAGGATCTGTTGCAAAAGAAGTTGGGTTTCTAAATCTTTTGTAATCTTCATATGTTAAATCTTTTGAAAAAACCTTTACGCAGATGAAGAGGGGGATAGTAAGTACTGCAAAAAAAATTAAGACTGTAAAAAATGAAGCCCATCCAGATATCGCTATAATTAACAGGAACAAGACTGAGAGAATGAGAGATACTTGCTGTAAAAAACCAGTAGCGTGGCTTTGAGCATAATTATTGGAAAAACGACCTTTAGATGGTATTGTACAGAAATAGACAACAGCTGCGATATATGCGGCTAGTATGACGAATAGAGTGTTGAAGCCAACTTGGTTAATCAACAATCCAATCAATTCTTTGAAACTGTAAGGTCCAAACAACGTGTTAAGGTAGGTCAATTTTTCCACTGTCGGTTTAATTTGTTTTTTAAAATCCTTTTAAGCTTTTTGCCTTTTTGGTTTTTCATTATTCCTTATTGTGGCTGATTGTTTGTAATGCTGTCTTTTCACCGTTAATATGAATACTTTCAATTCTCTAAAGCAGTATACAGATAACAGAACCCTTTTAAGTTCGATGCTATATCTTCTGCGCAAAAATATTAGGGCGAGCGCTTAGCTCCTAGGCTTCAGTTTTCGCCCCCTTCACCCAAAAGTTGGGAGTGCGGCTTGTTAGCATGAATCATAAACGCGGTAGACGAAGCCCTAAATCTCAAGAATTTAGGAACCAGCAAAAAGATTCTCGTCAGTTTATTCGAGATCAAGCTTTCTTTGACCGGGTCAAAGGTGAGTCTGTTTGTTTGGAGACGGTTGATGATGTGGCTTTTCATTTAGCGTTAAAATTTGATGAGCCAATTCCTGATGTTATACCTGATGTGGAGCCTGGCTTAGTTCTTAGTAATCCGAACGGCGAGGGTGTCTTTCAAACAATAGAAATGTAATCTGTGCTGAGGGATGCTGTGGAGATAGATGAAGAGGAGACACAAGGGGGCTGGGTTTGTCCAGATGCTAAGAAGAATCCTAGTTGCCCCTACATCACTGCAATCCATACAAATACTGCTCAAGTTAACCGAATAGAAAAAGCTCTCGTAGGTGAGGACTTGCAATCTGGATTAGTGGCCAAGGTGCATCAGCTTGAGGTTACTCAGAAAATATTGATAGCCTTGGGCAGCACGAGTCTTGTTGGTTTGGTTAGTCTTGTCATTATTTTGGTTGAGAAGTTTGTGGTGAAGTAATGACGATTAATCTTCCACCCGCTGAAGCCGTAAAGGTCAGCGAGATTAAGACTGATGGGCAAAACCCAAACAAAATGAGCAAAGACCAGTTAGAGCGGTTGAAAGCTTCTATCAAAAAATGGGGCTTTATCGTTCCCATCATCACCAACAAGGACCTCTTAATTGCTGATGGTGAACAGCGGTTTACGGCTGCTAAAGCTTTGGGCATGACAGAAGTTTCTGTTATACGCTTATCTGTTGAAGATGTGGATCGTCGGCTGCTAAGGCAAGTTCTAAACAAGCTCAAAGGCGAGCACCAAAAAGAACTAGACCTGGCAGAGTACGAACGCATTATTGAAGCTGGAAAAGAAGACGACCTCAAATACCTGCTAATGCTCTCAGACGACAAATTAACTAACGCTTTGAACAAAGAAGAAAAAGGCGTAAGCTTCGATGAATCTTTTGAAGTAGTAATCGAATGCGAAGACGAGACACATCAAGAAGCAGTCTATAACAAACTAATAGGTGAAGGGTACAAATGCCGCGTTTTGAGTTTGTAAAAACCTGGAATAAACCTGCCAGTTTCCGAGCTCAATCGGTCATAGGAAGCTTCACACTAACAGATTGCAAGATGGAGAAACATTTCGTCGGTGAACTCCCAATCGAGAACGAAGCCTGGCAAATCGGCATCATTGTCGGCCGCAGTGGAACGGGCAAGACCAGCATTGCTAAGACGCTTTTTTCTCAAAGCTACATCAAGGGCTTTGAATACAGTCATGAGTCGATTTTAGATGATTTTCCAACAAGTCTTCAAGTAAACGAGATAACAAAAAACCTGTGCAGTGTAGGTTTTGCTTCGCCTCCGGATTGGCTCAAGAACTATGATGCTTTGAGTCAGGGCGAAAAGATGCGTGTTGACATTGCGAGGGCACTCAGCTTAGATCAGGACCTTGTTGTCTTTGATGAATTTACAAGTGTTGTGGATCGGGAGATCGCAAAGGTTAGTGCCTACGCCATAAGCAAAGCCGTTCGGAGATCAGCTAAGAAGTTCATTGCTGTAACTTGCCATTACGATGTCATTGATTGGCTAGAGCCCGATTGGGTTTTCTGCACTGACACGATGGAGTTCATAAAAAAAAAGTTAGCCACCCAACAATTGACATCTCAGTTCATAAATGCAGCAATTCCATGTGGCAGGTCTTTAGGCAATATCACTATCTAAACGGCCAACTTGGAGCAGGTGTCAAATGCTACGTTGCGCTTTATCAGCAAAAACCTGTAGCCTTTATTGCAGTTGCACATGTGCATATGCTGGCAAACTATTATCGTGTTAGTCGTCTTGTGGTCTTGCCTGATTATCAAGGCATCGGAATCGGAAAACGCCTGTTGAATTTCATGGCAGAGCTTTATTCGTCACAGAGTAATTTGCCATTTTATTTGGTTACGAGTAATCCTCAGTTAGTAAGGGGAAACTTGGATAACTGGATAATCAAGCGTGTTGGACATGGCAGTCATGGAAGAGGAGACACTAGAATAAATCGGGAACTGGTAAAGTCGAACAGCAGATGTCGATTAACAGTTTCTTTGAAATATAGAAAGCTGCCAAAAAAGACAAGCTGATTCAAAATACAAGAAAAATGCGGGAGACTCCAATATGGCCATTAATAGTGAAGGAAGCCGCGAGATTATCGCTGCAGATAAAACCTCAGAAAAGCCCCAATTGTACCAGCAAGGGGTTAAACAGGCAAAGCATCCTCGCGTCTCGATGGACCTGCAGCTTTTTCATCGACGTAAAACGATGCTCGTAACATTTCACAGTGGGCGATTAAACCCAACTACCCTCGAGCAAATGGCTCAGGATTTTAATTGTACCTGCAAAGCTTTGCTAAAAGATTGGTCAAAGCGTGAAATTTGGGAGCCTTTTATTTGGGAAGCCCAACAGGCAACTGATGATGGTTTGGACCTTGTTAAGCAGTTGCAGCTTGCTAAGGAAGAGGCGTTGTATTTAATGAAGACGTGTAAGGCGCCCAATGCCCGCGTTGGGGCTATTGCACGTTACATTGAGGTTATCAAGACTGAGATTGAGTTAAAGCAGAGTCTAGGGCAGCTGCCGAGGGCAAGAATGGAGCCTACTGTAAAAGTGGATGTCAATGTCAACCAAAGAAGCGTTACCTCAGTTATGCTCGCAAGATACGAGCAGCTTGTCAAAACAGGAACTGTGGGAGATATTCAGGGAGACGATTGTGTTCAGTCCGTGGCTGAAACAAAATCCAACTGAAAAACAAACATTATTTTTGCGCAGAACTGAAACTGAAGTGTTATTTGGCGGTAGTGCAGGTCCAGGCAAAAGTAGCGCTTTACTCATGGCTGCCCTACAATACGTTGGAGAACCTGACTACAACGCAATTATTCTTAGACGAACTTACCGCGATTTAGCATTACCCGGCGCATTGATGGATAGAAGCAAACAATGGCTTTACGGAACTAAAGCTCGTTGGAACGAGATTGAGCATTGCTGGACTTTTCCTTCCGGTGCACGCTTGCAATTCGGCTACTTGGAAGCTGAAGCGGATAAATATCGGTATCAAGGTGCAGAGTTTCAAGGCATATTTCCCGATGAGCTCACCCAGTTCACCGAGAGCCAGTACACCTATCTTTTCAGTAGGCTGCGACGAAACACAAATTCGAATATTCCGCTTAGGCTATGGAGCGCCTCTAACCCTGGCGGAATAGGCCACAATTGGGTTAAACAAAGATTCATTATAGAAGGCCAAAAACACGGGCGCGTCTTTGTTCCCGCATTTCTCTCAGATAATCCTCACGTTGACAAGGAAAGCTATATCCAGAATTTGATGCGCCTGGACTTGACAACCCGCAAACAACTATTAGAAGGCAGTTGGGAAGCCGCAGTTGGTACAATGTTTCATCGAGACTGGTTTCCAATTGTTCCTAAATCAAAAGCGCCCATTGGTTTGCGTAAGATTCGTGTTTGGGATCTAGCGGCTACTGAACCCGCGAAAGGTAAGGATCCCGATTGGACGGCTGGCGTCTTAATGGGTTTATGGCAGGGTCAATATTATATTTATGATTTGGAGCATTTTCGCGGTTCACCCAAATTTGTCGAAGACAAGATTAAGGCAACTGCCCAAGCAGACGGTCGAGATGTAGAAGTTTGGATGGAGGAAGAAGGCGGATCCTCAGGAAAAATTACGACAGATCATTATGCTCGCGAAGTGCTCCAAGGGTGTGCTTTTCGCAGTCAACGAAGCACAGGCAGTAAAGAAAACCGTGCTAATCCATTTAGTGCAGCGGCAGAGCGGAAAAACGTGTTTCTAGTGGAAGGCGACTGGATCAACGACTTTCTGGATGAAGCTGAAGTTTTCCCTGAGGGAGAACACGATGATCAAGTTGACGTCTGCAGCCAAGGAACGACAATTTTGACTAATACTGCTTCACTGGATCGCGGTGTTGGTGTGGCAGTAATTAAGAAAAAAACAACAAACGGTGATGATGACTAATGGAAAAAACTTTGCTGTCTGCAAGTGCCAAAGATGAAATAGTTAGGGTTCTTGGGATTGAGGTGGCAAACGTGCGGATGGGCAAGTTGCACGTGAAAATTAACGGTGTAGACTTGATGCAGGACGTAGTTTTAGATGAGCTGCAAATAACCGCAGACATCGAACAAGAAGAAAAGAAAGCTGAAGTGAAGAAGCCGTAGGAGACCTGTCGATTGCCGCTTAGAAAAGATTTGTCACTGTCAATGCCTAATCCGCTGCGTAATGTGCCAAATGCGGTAGCGGCTGCTCAACGTGAGCGGGAAGTTCCTGTTGCCTGGCGCGGCGACTGGAGCTTGATGCAGTATGTTAATAATTATAGTTTGAAAGCGGCTGGCATAGGTTTTGTTAGCAGCCCATATACGTCACTTTGGGATCGCATTTGGGGTGTCACTCCAGTTGAAGATTTGCCAAAGTATAAGGCATTGTACTCTTTTGTTCCGCGTATCCAAGCTTCAGTGGATGTTAAGGTAAATCTTGAGATTTCAAATGGTTTTGTTCTTGAAGGTGGCACAGCTACTTTCCGTGATTTTTTGGAGGAGTGGATTGAGTCGCATGATATGCTTGCCACTATGCGAAGTGAAGAAACTGATGCATTCGTGTTTGGGACCAGTTATACGGAGCCGTGCATGGATGAGGATTCAAGTCGTGTAGAGTGGCTAAAAACTCTTGACCCATGCTATATGCGAGTACGGCAGGATTGCTTTAAGAATATTTTTGGTTATGCGCAGCTTAGTTCTTACCCGCCCGTTGTTTTTGATCCTGAAGAAATCTACCGGACTTTAAACGGGATTAAATCTTGGCAATTTGAAAATGCCTATGGAACTTCATCTCTGCGCTCTATTCTGCACATTCAAACCTTGATTGATGATTTTCAAGTTGATATGGCTAAAATTATGAAGATTTACACCAAGCCTATGCTTGTTCTTCAATGCGGCGGAGATGGACGTCCCGGTGAACCTTTGCCGTGGAGTGACGAACGTATCGAGGCGCTTTCAACTGAAGTCTCTTTGCGTGATCAAGGCACAGACTTGACAGTGCGTGGAGACGTTAAAGTTACGCCTCAAGCTTCAATGACTAAGGATTTGAAGGCTGAATGGTGGATCCAATATCTTGAGCGCCAACGCGATTCTCAGCTTGGGGTTCCCAAGATTTTTCTCGGTGAAACTGAAGGTTCAAACCGTGCCACTGCAGATGTGGTTATGCAGGAATTTATCACACGACTGCGTATGCGTCAGAAACACCGGAGTGGCGTTTATGAGACGCAGCTATTCCCATTAATTTTGCGCGGAGATTTCCCTGATAGTTTGATTGTCCCAGACAAGATTCCTAAGATAAAATGGAAGCCGATTTGGGAACCGCCCACTGATGTGAAAATGAGCCGCGTTATTGACTTATACAATAGTCTATTGATGGGCGATACAGAGGCACGTACTGAGCTTGGAATGCCAGAAGCAATTAAAGGCAACTTAAAACAGCAACCCCAGCAGCCTGAGATGCCAGGGCAATCTGAAGAGAGGCAGTTTGAAACTTCTGGAGAGCCACAAAAAGCTCCAGCTAATTTCCCAGTGAAGTTGGTCAAGGCGGGAAAAGGGGCTTCATACCTTGTGCGAGCCTTGTCTTGATTGCCTTGACGCGGTTAACGCAGTTATGGCAGTTAAAAGCTTTGAAGCCGCTGTGGTGGATCCAACGATAAAATTTTCCACGTGGCTATTTGTTAATTCGGGCAATCCAAACACTTGCAAAAAATGCGACAACTATGGCGGCGACACATATGACCTTGAGGATCCTGATGATTTACTGGATATTTTTCCCTTCGGCGTCTGGGTAGCCGACGATACCTTCGCCTGTAATGTTCACCCGAACTGTGCATGCTACTGCGTTAAGCAGTCAGATTATCAAAAAATTTAAAGAAAAATAGTGTGGCGAATCAAACTTTGGAATTGCTGTATGATGTTGATGTTAAGGCTAGTCTTGATGACCTAAGGAAAACTGGTATCATAGAAGGCCAGGCGATTGATTCGTCAGTTAACAAAAACCGCTGGCAAGTACCTGATGAGGACTTGGACTATTTTGCGTCTACTCTTCAAGAGGCGCAAGTTCGGATTAATCACGGCGAAAAAGTTGAAGCTGTTAAAGGCAAAGTTACTAAGACTAAGCGTTTGGGCGATGTCGTCTTTTTTGAGGCTGAGGTGTCCGGTGACCCGGTGCTTTTGACTCAGATTGAAAAGAAGTATTTGCGTATGGTTAGCCCCAAAGTAGTTTCTGACGAAATTGTCTGCAGTTTGTGCCAAGGGAAGACTCGAGATGCTAACATGGTGATGGTCCACTTGTGCGCGGGTGCTTGGGAGATCGTGCATAAACCTCGGTGTCTCGAGCTGAGCATTGTTGCCGAGGGGGCTTATGAAAATAATCTTTTCCACTTGAAAGGGTTTGCAGCGGCAATGGATCACTTCCAACGCAAGGCATTGATCGCTTCCGTCTGCGAATGCGCAGAGAAGTGTAAGGCGAGGTGCCCTTGCGGCATAAAGACCCTGAAGTCACAGGTACAGTCTGACTTACACGGACTTAACCAACTAAACAAAAAAGGAGATAAAAAACAAATGAGTGCAGAAAAACCAGAAGCACCAGTAGCACCAGAAGCTCCAGCTAAAGCAGGCACAGAATTAACTTATCAGCAATTTGAAGATGCATTGACAAAGAATACAACGCAAGTGATGGATGCTTGCAAAGCAGCAATCGCGGAATCAACCAAGAAACTTGAGGCAAAGATAGAAACAGACGTTAAAGCGGCAGTAGCTGCTTTGGTTCCTAAAGCCAAGCCAACAGGCAAAGGGCAAGTGGGAAACTTCAATGCAGGCGTTGCGTTGGATGATGCTCAACGATTAAACAACATTTTCGCTAAAAAAGGCAACATGGCCAAAGCAGGGCTCGAATTAGCTGCTGCAGCGAAACGAATGGGCAGCTTAAACGCAGACTTAACACATAGCGACGAAGAGGAAGGGGAGGAATAGATATGTCCTTTGATGGTTCAGGACCTAAAGTTATTCCAGACCTTGAACAGACATTTCTTGCAGACTCAGGCTATACAGCTCCCGCAGTGGGCGATCCAGTCTACATCTCAGGTGACGATGGCAAAAACAGCAAAGTAAGCTTATGTACAGGCGCAAGCCCAGCATTCGTTGGCTTTGTTCAATCTGTAATTCCCGCTGATACGTTTGGCAATAAGTTGCTTAACGTTTACGTTTTCGGGCACAGAATACGCTGCAAAAACACCTCAGGAGGAACGCTAACTGCAGGCCAAGTTGTAACATCAGGTAACGGCGGCATAACTGTATTATCAGCGGTAACAGATGCAACAATTGGCGGCGACCTAACTGCAAACACTACTACAGGCGCAATCACATCAAGCGGCTTAGCTGCAATAATCAACGCTCAGATGAACCGAAGGGGCGTTGTAGCCGTTGGCGGAGCAAACAATGCAATGGTGCAAATAATCTTCGGATAAATTAGGAGGAAAAAACAAACATGAGTTTTAATGAAGATGCATTAACATTCGTAGATTCAGCAGCCATTCAGTACCCAGAACTAAACCAAGTCATTATCGAAATGACCATGCCAAACCTGATAACAAAAAGGCTATTCACCGACGACGTTCTAAAACATGGCAGAACCAAGACTTACCCGAAAGAAAACGGCAGCCACAGCGTAGGAATAAGCGAAGTCGCACCCGGTACAGCAGTTCCAGTTGATTATACACCTCTAAGCTATGTAACAATTAGCCCATACAAACGCGGCGAATCAGTCGAAATCCCAAAAGAAGTCGTTGAAGACGTTGACTTACCCGTAATTAACCAACAACTGAAACGCCTCGCTAGACGACTGGCTTATCAGATTGAACTTGACTGTGTGAGCGTTATTAACGCTGCAGTTCCCAGTGCTAACAGCTTTGCTTGTACAGGCAAAACAATCACCGTTACAGGAACAGAATTTACCAAAGCAGGGACGGCAGGCATGGAAGATTTCAACAATGCTGAGGCTTTGATAAACGCCGGCGATTTCCTGATGGATACAATACTTTGCAATCCAATCCAAAAACGCGACATCAAAAACCTGCCCAACTACAGCTTATACCGTGACGAGATTAGCCCAATTACTCAGAAGCCAATGCAGATGCTTGGAGAATGGGAACTATGCTGGAGCAACGTAATACCAGCAGGAACACTTTACTGCATTAGCACAGGAAAGAACCTATCCGCTGCTTATGCGCCACTAGGATATTTCGTTGTAAAGCGCCCCTTGACCACTGATGTTGAACTGCTTAAGAGCAAAGAGATAGTGAAACCAATTTTGACAACAAGATACGCTCCAGTTGTTACTAGTGGTTCATGCATAGCTGCAATTACAGGTCTCGCAACAAGCTAACTTTCCAAATAATTTGTTTTTTTGCTAGGTTAAAGCCGCTGGTCCGCTTTAGCGGTTCGGCCTAGAGAAGCGGACAAAATCAAATTAATTCAGACCAAGAGGCAATTGTTTGTCTTATCCAACATTTACTTCCCTAAGCGAAGTGATAACTCACTTAAACGCTACAGGACCTGATGGCAACAGCAATTATCAGGTTTACGGACTTTCTGTTTCAAGCAGTAGCGTTCAGGCTTTCGTTAATCATGCAAACAAATACGTGTACTCGCTTGTGCCTAACCTTAAGGATTCAGACTTCCGTTGGGTTAGTGCAGAGTTAGCTGCCCTAGACATTGCATGTTTAGGCGTTCTAGTAGCAGTTGTTGGAGGCAGTTTGGTTGGTGCTTATGATTATTTTCTTGGCGACTTGAGAGTGGCAAGAAGCAGCCCTTACGCATCCGCAATCAAAATAGCTATAACAAATTATCAAACCGATGCTAGAGCTAACCTGCAAAATGTCACAATGCCCGTAACTTCAGCAAGAGCCAAGCTTGGCGAGAACGTCATCCGACGCAAAGACGCGAGGTTAGATTGGCAGTGACATCTCCTCCCAGTGACACGTTCGCAGAAAAAATCAGCAATCTGCTACAGGAAAATTGGGACAGCACAAGTACGGGTCTTCTATCAGCTGATGTTGCCTGGAGTCACGACAAATTTGAAACACTAAATGAGGTTGAACGTGTCAGCCAGAAAGCTATCATTTCAACATATAATCCTCAAAACCCCGTAACGATTGAGCAACTTAGCCGTGAAACCAACTTCGTGAAAGAAACTGTTGTTGTTGATGTCATTCTGCATTCCGAGCCTTTGGGCGGAACAGATCAAGCAATTGCAACTCGGGAAAAAATAAGAGAATTCATTCAATCTACGATTCATTCTAATTGGAATCTTTTGCCTGGAGCCGACCAAATGACCATTGAAGGAGAGTATGTACGTGGTGAGTTGCCGATGCTCCAGCGAGAAAGCTTCAAGATTGTGGTTGCAAATTTTGAGGTGCACACATGAAGACCCGAAAATTAAGGCTCCTCTTCATTCCATTTGCCATAATGATGTTTTTCATCGGTTGGCCACTGTATTATTTTGGCAGAAAACGCAGGTTTTGGTCTCCGACCTTGCCTTCAAAAAAGGTAACGTAGAAAGCTAGCTTAAATGGGGTCTAATAGACTACGGCATCAACTTCTTATCCCATTCTTTGAAGGACACCAATGTCACATTAGAAGCTAACTCTTCTACGCCGACAGAGAAGACCGTATTTCGCTTAATATCAATTTTTGACATGTAAACATAAATTTTGTGATTCAAGAGGAGAAAACGTGAGCGTTAACATTGAAGTTTCAGTTAAGCAAGGGTTAACGGTTGCTTTGCAGCAGCTGATTGCACAGTATCCGGAGGCTGTTGGCACAGCTTTAATGCGAATTGCTGAGCGGGTTCTAAACTCAAGCAACACTCTTGTTCCCGTGCGAACTGGCTTTTTGAAATCATCTTTGGGCGTTCGTCAAGACAACAATTTTCAGGTTACGTTTTACGCGAATGCGCCTTACGCTGGATATGTTGAGTTTGGCACTAGGTGCATGGCCGCCAGGTTGTTTATGACGAGGGCGCTTGAGCAACATAAGGACGAGTTTCCTCGTGAAGTGGAATCAGCCCTTGTTCAGTTGCGTGACGCTTACTTTGGTTAAGAAATGTTTGCGGAGGTGAATGTGAGACATGAGTAGCAATTTTCTTGGCGTAGGAATGAACGGCGTCGTTCAGGTAACAGGCACTGCAGTGGCAAACTTGAGGAATGCAAGCTTCAGCATCACCAATGACACGGTTGAAGAATTCGTCTGCAATGGCCAAATTACACCAGCTCTGTTAGCGGCTACAGGTCAACACTGTGAAATTAAAGCAGAGCAACTTTTCACAGACAATGCAATTCTTACCGCTGCTCAGACCCCAGGAACGACAGTCACCATAATTATCGGTCCAAACGGCACAACCACAGGCAAACCCAAGTACACTTTCACAGGATGCATAATAACAAAGCTGGACCTGAAATGGGACCAGAAAAGCGCAGTCAGCAACAGCTTCGCAGCTAAAGGAATCTTAAGCACAGTTGGTTCGTTTACCTAAAACCAATTACTTTCTTGTTTTTTGTTATTTTCTTAAAATAGCAACTATTTGAGGTTAAAACCATGAGTGAAGAAAAAATTGAAGAGGAAAAATTTGATCGTGAAGGGTTTGAGCGTTTGCAGCGTCAAGCCCAAGAGTACGAATCCAAGCTCAGAGAACGTCTTGGCAAATTTAACATAAATGATGTGTTGCGGCAAGCTAAGGATTTGCGTAGCATCTTTGTTGAGGGTCTTGGTGAGGTTCGCTATATACTGTTAACACAGGCAGACATTAGTGAGATAGCTAAGAAGTACCCAGATGATGCTCATGAAAGAAATTTGTTGGCGCTTTTTCGTAGCCTAAGTGCAGCTGACTCGGAGATTACTCTCGATAAGCTGAGGGCTTTGCCTTATGATGTTAGCCGTGTTCTGCAGGAGACTGTTTTGAATGCAAGTTTTTTGCCTCAGCGGAAGACGTCCAAGCCTGGCTCGACAGCAGCAGCGAACTTCAAAGCATCATCCTGATCTGCCACTATTTCCCAGCCTATGACTTAGAGAGGGCTGGAGGGCTTAGTCGTCTTCAAATCCAGTTGTTGCTGGAAGGTATCAAATTTATTCGGAAACTTGATGGATCATGAGTGCCAACGTTGAATTTAACATTACAGCGTTTGATGAAGCATCAGGCGTTTTCAGCACGGTTAGATCGAACGCTACCGAGTGCTTTACAACTGTAGAATCGGGAGCGGCAGAGGCAGCTGATAGCGTTAGCTCATCGTCAGGCCAAATTCAATCTTCTGTTCAAACTTCTTCCTTTAGCCTAAAAGACAACGCAGTAGCCATGAACAATCTTGTTTTGAGCGGTGCTTCTCTTGCGATGAGTTTTGAAGGAATACAGAATGCTGAAGTTTCGCTTGATCGAGCACATGTAACCGTTGAGAAAGGGACTAACGCAGTTCAAGCGGCTCAAGAAAGGTACAATGAAGCAGTCGCCAAGTATGGTCCAGAAAGCCAGAAAGCAAAAGATGCTTCCGACAAACTCTCAGCCGCTGAAGATGCACTTGCCGTGGCGCATGAACGAGCAGATGAAGCTCAAAGAAACGTTAACAACACCATGATTATGGCTGGATTAACAGTTGTTCCAGGCATAATATCAGCCTTTGTCAGCTTGAACACTCTCTTAACAGCTACTCCAGCAATCGAAACCGCTGTAGCAACAGCAACCGGAGCTGTTAGCACGGCTATGGATTTCTTAGCTGCTAACCCAATCGTTTTGGTAATTGCTGGTATTGCAGCGCTTGCGATCGGTCTCTATTACGCCTTTGAACATTGCAAGCCCTTTCATGACGCAGTAATGGCGGTTGCCAATGTATTAGGCGGAGCTTTGTCTGCGGCTGCAACAGCAGTCTCTAACGCGATTGGTTGGTTATGGAACAATGTTTTGAAGCCATTTGGCGAGTTTCTCTGGAACGTGTTTGTTAATGCTTATCTGAAGCCTTTGATGGCGGCTTGGGATGCACTTTCCTCGGGAGTAATGTGGCTTTGGCATAACGTGCTGGAGCCGGTGGCTAACTTTTTCAAAGGTGTCTTCACTGAGGCGATAAACATTGCAATGGCGCCAATAAGGTTGTTTCAGAGCGCAATCAGTGCGGTCTCAAACGCCGTAAAACCTCTAACAGACATTATTGGAGGTTTGGGGAATGCGTTATCGCACCTCTGTTTTGCTCATGCCGCTCCGGCTGCAGAAGAATTCAACAAACAAATTACCGAGAGCATCTCAAAAGCCGACACCTTAACCAACAAACTCGATCCACTCAAAAATAGTCTTTTAGGCGTCGCTGGAAATGCTAGCGTTGGCAATGCTGGATTGAATTCAGGTGCCCAGCACATTACTGTGAATCCAACAATTAACATCGGCAAAATCGACAGATCCACCGGCTTGCAAGATGTCATAAGCTCAGTTAACCAAGGCACAGCTCAAGCATTACAGAGGCGATTTTAACGAGTTGGATAATTAGCAGCGGTAGCACATCGGTTACTTTCCCTATGGCGCCAAGCAACATCACTGACGAGAATCCGATTGTTGAGACTGATTTTCAGGTAAATGGTCAACAAAGTGTTATTGTTAGCGAGGGTTTAGATGTTCGTGCCTTGACTTTGAAGGGTTTCTTCTATGCTGCAGGACAAAACAAAGCTTACCTAGACACTAATTTTGTAAGCCCTCTTTTGAGCTTGAATCGGCAAGTTGTAACGCTTACTTGCCCCACTAGCAGGTACAATGGCAGTTGGCTTTTGACCGTGAAGACTGTCGAGGAGAAGCCCGAAGGTCAACTGCAGAGGTACAGCTATACGCTTGTTTTGAAGCAGGGTGCAGCTTTCTTGGTTCTCTAAAATTATAGAGAGGAGGTTGAATTGTTGAGTGAACTTGACTATGCAAGTGAAATAAAACAAAAGTTAGAGTTCGTTGAAGCCTTAAAGAAGAGTTTCAGCAAAATCGCAGATTTTCCAGAATGGATGCAAATCATCCTGCTTGAAGACATAAACGCAACGATAGAAAATCGAGTCCGGACAATGGAAATAATTCTTGCTGGAAAGACTAAACAATGAGTTGGCAATTTCAATACTGGAATGGTTCTTCATGGCTTGCTTTCAGCAATGCGCAGGTTGACCATGTTCTTGAGGAGCTCAGCGGGCATGAAGAGCTTGTTTTTACTTTAACAAACACTGCTGCAAATAGATCCATAGTACAAGGCAAGCCTTTCGTTCAGGTGCAGTTTAACGGCTCAATAATTTATCCTTTTAATGGCGGAAAAGCAATCCTAGCCGCACCCCAATATTCACCCACAATGATAACGGTTACAGCTTACAACTACATTTTTGTCCAGCTTAGTCAGGCCTCGCAAACAGTAACTCAAAACTACACCAACACTGCAGTTAGCGCAATTGCAGCTTACATTTGTGGTCTTGCTGGAGTAACCGTGGGCTCAATTCCCGATGTAAGGGTTAGCATAAAGTTTCAGGATACCAACTGCTTTACGGCTCTGCAAAATCTGGCTGCTGCATGCGGTTGCGATTACTGGGGAGACGGCGTATTCAACATTGGAACACGCGACAGCACTGTTCAAACTCTTGGTTATGTTGGCAGTAATAGTAAACGCGGCTTAGATTGGAGCAAGCAGATTGACCAAATAATAATCAAAGGCGTCGACATTAGCGGCGTGAAAATTCAAGGCTCAGCGGGCACGGCTGGCGGCAGCATTGCCACTTTCACAGACAAGAAAGTTGCTGATGCGGCGACGTTGAATCAACTTGCTGCCTACAAGCTGCAGACACTTAATAATCCTTCGAATGGCACAAGCCTCGAATGTTTGATTAGTCAGGTTGTGGGTTGGCATCCTGGACAGTACATTTCGGCTAGTCGAGCTGACCTGTTCCTCGAGGGCAGTTTCATTATCAAACGCATCACAAAGTACGCTGTAACCTGCACAGTTGAAGTTGACGCGGCAATGCCCCAGATGGACATTCTTCTGCAGGATACAGATCAGTACGCTGATTTGGGTACTTATCCGATCCAGCCTTCAATGTTGACGCCGAGCGCATTGGTTTTACAAGGGCTTTTTGGGCTTTACCATGTAAGTGAAGCGCAAGGCACCACAATTTATGACAGCAACCCAAATGAAAACGGTCCAAACGATGGAGCAATAACTGGCGGCACATGGATTAACGGCGCCATCGCAGGTACTAAAGTCCTCCAGCTTTCTCAAGGTCAGATTGACTGCGGAAAAGCATTCAACGTTGGCGGCTTAACAGCGTTCACAGTCGGCATGTGGTTTTCCCCAGCCAATGCCAACGCAGGGTTCTTGATTGGCCAAGCTGGACAGTACTGCATTCAACTTTGTGCGAATAACGCTCTTGACTTTCAAGTTCAAACCTCTTCCTTAGTCGCATGTACAACGCCTAACAATTCTATTGTGCAGAACGGCAGAAACTTTGTAATGGCTGTCTATGACGGGGTTGCCATCTACCTTTACTTAAACGGTAATTTGGTCGCAAAGGTTACACAGTCTGGAACGGTGGCGGCGGGCAGTGGAGATGTGCTTATCGGTGTTTCACCGTTTAGCGGTGTAGTTGCCGAAATCATGCTGTGGACAAGAAGTCTTAGCGCCCAAGAAGTGCAGGAGCTCTACTTCCAGCCGCTCTTACGAGTTGGCTCTTCGGTGCTTGGTGAAGTGCCTATGCAGCCTCCTGCAGATGATGGTCAGTTTGGCTATGTGATTCTGGATGTTGAAGATGGTTACTTAACGGCTGTTGAAGACTTGCTTGTTGCTGACTCAGTGCTTTTTAATTGGCCTTTTGGTAGGGCTGAAGATTTGCCGTATGTTAACTGGGGCTTGTTCGTGGAAACCGCGATTAACCGTTTAGAAGAATGTTTGCTAGATGTTGGATTCTGCCTAGCCGAGAGGAATCCTTGTGTCGAAAGCATGGTTAT
>Ga0209777_10001887_pt1 | contig 28867 bp, 24 predicted proteins | sample FrelakmetHBP12HB_FD_187147 | JGI IMG/M metagenome (GOLD analysis project Ga0209777, IMG submission 187147) | Freshwater lake sediment microbial communities from the University of Notre Dame, USA, for methane emissions studies -HBP12 HB (SPAdes)... | ecosystem: Environmental > Aquatic >...
GACATGCACTGCTTCTTTTTCAAGCACCCTCATGCCGGGAGCTGTTTTCCTGGTGTCAAGGAGTGCGACCTCATACGGCTTGATTCGTTCCACAAACTGTGCGGTACGAGTTGCCACTCCTGACAGGTGCTGAAGAAAATTGAGTGCCGTCCGTTCGCCGCTCAGCAGTATGTCAAACGGCCCCTGCAGCTCTGCTATGAGAGCACCTTTCTCAATTAATTCTCCCTCCTGTTCAGCAAAGAGAAACTCTACCCGGGAGCTTAATATCTGAAAGACTCTCCTGAACGGCACCATGCCGGCTACCACCAGTTCTTCCCTGGCGATCACGGTTGCCCTGCCCTGCAGGCCGGGTTCAACAAGATGTGCCGTGGTTTTATCACCGGGCCCGATATCTTCTTTCAGGGCCATGATGATAAGCTCGTCTAATTGTATTGTTGCAACAGTGTCTTCTATCATGCGCGCAGCCTTGCTATCCTGTCTATGTTTTCCTGCAGCCGGGATTCTTTTTCTTTTAGCGTTTGTGCCCGTGCTCGCTCTTTTTCTATGACCTCCTGGGGGGCACGGTCCATAAAGTCCCGGTTCGCCAACTTCCTGTTAATAAACGTGAGGTCATCTAAAACTTTCTTCATCTCCTTCTCGAGCCGCTTTTTCTCCTCGCCGCAATCAACCAGCCCTTCAAGCGAGAGAAACAGCTCTGCGCCGTCAATAACTGCCGCCACTGCTGACGGGGGCTTTTGAAAGGCCCGGTGGACGGCAACAGACTTTAACCCTGCCAGCGTGCACATCATCGGGGTATGGGCCTGCAGGATGCTCATGACAGCATCGCTGTGGCAGAGCATATCCGTATGGGGCCGGCCGGCCGGAGACAGGTTTATCTCGCTGCGCAGGTTGCGTATGGCAGTTACCGCCTGAATGATGGTTTCCATCTCTTTTTCCGCAGCTGCGTCAAATTCCCGCGCATCAGCCTGCGGAAATGGTGCTACGATTATGCTGCCGGAACACCCCGGGAGCTGCTGCCAAATCTCTTCAGTCACAAACGGCATGATCGGATGAAGCAGCTCAAGAGCGGTTTTCAGTACGCGCACCATGCAGCCTTGCACCATGAACCGCTCCTGTACTTGTTTCTTCTGGTACAGCGACGGCTTTATCATCTCCAGGTACCAGTCACAGTACTCGTGCCAGATGAACTGATAGAGGTGGTGTGCAGCTTCATTGAATTTGTACTCGTCCAGGGCGGCAACGACATTCTCGATAAGATGATTCATCCTGCTGATGATCCACCGCTCCCTGAGCCCCGGAGCTGATATATCAACACCATCGGGCGTACCGTCACTTAAGTTCATGAGCACAAAGCGTGCTGCATTCCAGATCTTGTTAACAAAGTGGCGGTATCCCTCAATGCGGTCTTCAGCAAGGCGTATGTCCCGGCCCTGCGCTGCCATTGCCGCCAGGGTAAAGCGGAAGCTGTCGGTGCCGAATTTGTCTATGATCTCCAGCGGGTCAATAACGTTGCCTTTGGATTTGCTCATCTTCTGGCCTTCCACATCCCTGACCAGCGCGTGGATGTACACATCCCGGAACGGCACCCGTCCCATGAATTTCAGACCCATCATCATCATGCGCGCCACCCAGAAAAAGATGATGTCAAACCCGGTAACCAGACAGGAGGTGGGATAAAAAGTTTCAAGCTCAACGGTCTTTTCCGGCCACCCAAGGGTTGAAAACGGCCACAGGGCAGAGCTGAACCAGGTATCAAGGACATCACTTTCCTGTTCAATGTTCTTACTTCCGCAGTGGCTGCAGGCGGAAGGATCATCCCGCTCAACGGTGATCTCCCCGCAATCCCCGCAGTACCAGGCAGGTATCCGGTGTCCCCACCAGATCTGCCGGGAGATGCACCAGTCTCTAATGTTGTTCATCCATTCGAAATAGGTCTTCTCCCATGACTGGGGGATGATCCTGGTCTGTCCCTTCTCAACCGCTGCGATGGCCTGTTCCGCCAGCGGCTTCACGTTAACAAACCACTGCATGGAGAGGTTCGGCTCAACAATTATTTTGCACCGGTAGCAGTGTCCGACAAAATGGCGGTGTGGTTCTATTTTGAGCAGCAGCTTCTGCAGTTTCAGGTCCTCGAGCACCCGCTTGCGGGCATCAAAGCGGTCAAGCCCCTGGTACTGCCCGGCCTCTTCGGTCATGGTGCCATCTTCGCCGATAACCTTGACCAGCGCCAGGTTATGCTTCTGGCCGATCTCAAAGTCATTGGGGTCATGGGCAGGTGTTATCTTCAATGCGCCCGTACCAAACTTCAGATCCACATACGGATCGCCGATCACCGGTATGTGCCGGTTCATCAGGGGAAGCATTACCTCAGTTCCTATCCAATCCTGATAGCGCCTGTCTTCAGGGTTTACCGCTATCGCCGTATCCCCAAGCATGGTCTCGGGCCGCGTTGTTGCCACCGTCAGAAATCTGTTTCCATCCGCAGACGGATATTTAATGTAGTACAGGTTACCGTCTATCTCATCATGCTCCACTTCCAGGTCAGAAAGCGCGGTGTGACAGCGGGGGCACCAGTTGATAAGCTTTTTGCCGCGGTAGATGAGCCCTTCCCGGTACAGGCTGACAAACACCTCACGCACTGCCTGCGAGAGGCCTTCATCCATGGTGAACCGCTCTCTCGACCAGTCGCATGACGCGCCAAGGCGCATGAGCTGCCGGATGATGATCCCGCCGTACTGCTCTTTCCATGTCCAGACCCGCTTTATAAATTCTTCCCTGCCCAGGTCAAAGCGGCTTTTGTTTTCCGCGGCAAGCTCGCGCTCCATCACGTTCTGGGTGGCGATGCCGGCATGGTCGGTGCCGCACTGCCAGAGGGTTTTAAAGCCCTGCATGCGCTTAAAGCGTACCAGGATGTCCTGCAGCGTATTATTTAATGCATGTCCCATGTGCAGCGACCCGGTCACATTGGGCGGTGGTATTACAATGCAGTAGGGCTGCGAGCCACTGTTCATGTCAGGCTTGAAATACCCGTTGTCGAGCCAGAACTGGTACCACCGGCTTTCAACCTCATGCGGTTCGTATGATTTTGGTAAAACACTATTTTCCATGGAAACCTTTTTAAGAGATGACAGAAAACAGACTTTCAGAAGACAGACACGCGCATGGCAAAGAGCCTGTTCCCTATCGTCTTGTGTCTGACTGTCTGTCCTCTGCTGTCTGAGTTAAACTTTTTGAAAAGCCACTAATCATAGCTGCTATCTCATCTGCTTCAACTACTAATCTGCTAAACGCTTCCTTATCACAATAGTTCAGTTTCAAGACAATCTCAAGACATGCTGTAACTTCATAGGTAGAACGCAATGCAATCTCAAGAAATTTTCTAAATTCCTTTTCTGAGTTATTACCGCTGCCTTCAGCAATATTTAGCGAAATGGATATTACCGGCCTGCGTATTTGACTGGTTAATCCATATAACTCTTCTTTTGGAAACAACTTGCTCAGCTTATAAATTTCTACCGCGTATTCTACCGCTCGCTGATAAATTCGCAGCTTTCTAAAATTATGTTTCTTCAACTGCCCTCTTTGTATTCTCTGTTCTCTGTTCTCTATCTTCTCTGATCTGTCTTCTCTTGTCTGTCTTCTGTGGTCTATCCTCTGCCCTACCTCTCCCGGTACTCCCCGAACACCTCGCGCAGCGTATCTGCAATCTCTCCCAGCGTTGCGTAGACCTTTACGGCCTCAAGCGTCGGCGGCAGCAGATTTGCAGATCCCTGGGCTGCTGCCTTAAGTTTAGCGAGAGCAGCCGGTACTTTTCCATTATCCCGCTCGCTCTTAACTTTTGCGAGCTTTTCCTTCTGGAATTTTTCCTTCTGCGGATCAACGCGCAGAAGATTTGCCAGGGGCTTTTCCTCAACCGTGAACTTGTTCAGGCCCACCACCACCTGCTCGCCCTTTTCCACATCCTTCTGATACTGGTAGGCGCTGTTCTGGATTTCATTCTGGATGTAGCCGGTCTCGATGGCCTTGATCACGCCGCCCATCTGGTCAATCTTTTCAATATATTTCTTTGCTCCCTCCTCAATCTGCGCGGTGAGCGACTCAATCAGATAGGAGCCGGCCAGAGGGTCTATGGTATCAGCCACCCCGGTTTCGCTGGCAACGATCTGCTGGGTCCTGAGCGCCACGCGCACCGCATCTTCCGTGGGCAGTGCCAGCGCCTCGTCAAAGGAGTTCGTGTGCAGGGACTGGGTGCCGCCAAGCACCGCAGCCATTGCCTGAAAGGCCACCCGCACCACATTGTTATAGGGCTGCTGGGCGGTCAATGTGCACCCTGCAGTCTGGGTATGGAAGCGGAGCATAAGCGAGCTCGGGCTCTTGGCATGAAACCGCTCTTTCATGATCTGCGCCCAGAGCCTCCGTGCTGCCCGGAACTTGGCAATCTCTTCCAGGAAGTTATTATGGCAGTTAAAGAAGAAGGATAGACGCGCTGCAAATGCATCCACATCAAGCCCGGCCTTGATGGCGGCATCGACATAGGTAATGCCGTCCGCGAGGGTAAAGGCCACTTCCTGCACCGCGGAAGACCCTGCCTCGCGCATATGATAGCCGCTGATGCTGATGGTGTTCCACTGCGGCACCTGCTCCTTGCAGAAGGCAAAGATGTCGGTAACAATCCGCATTGACGGGGCCGGCGGATAAATATAGGTGCCGCGGGCAATGTATTCTTTCAATATATCATTCTGGATGGTGCCCTGCAGTTTTTCCGCTGCCACGCCCTGCTTCTCGGCAACCGCAATATACATGGCGAGAAGCGTTGCAGCAGTTGAGTTGATGGTCATTGAGGTGCTTACCTTGTCAAGCGGAATGCCGTCGAACAAAATCTCCATATCCTTCAGCGAATCGATGGCAACGCCGGTCTTGCCCACCTCTCCGTAGCTTAGCTCATGGTCTGAGTCATAGCCGATCTGGGTTGGCAGGTCGAAAGCTACACTCAGTCCCGTCTGGCCGTGCTCCAGGAGATATTTATAGCGCTTGTTGGTATCCTCGGCCATGCCGAAGCCCGCGTACTGGCGCATGGTCCAGTACCGGCCGCGGTACATGGTCGGCTGCACGCCGCGAGTAAAAGGATACTCGCCGGGAAATCCGAGATCCCGGAGATAATCAGTATTCTCTATGTCCGCGGGGGTAAAAAGGCGTTTGAACTCGAGGCCTGATGTCGTGTTGAAAACCTGCTTCCGTTCAGGAAATTTACTCAACGCCTTATTAACCTTCCCTTCTTCCCACTGTTTAAACCGCTCTTTTAAATCGCTCATAAATCCTCCCTTGCTATTGAATTCCTCAATGTTGGCAGCTTTCAGTACTCATCAATGGTATCTTTTTAAAATTTATTGTTTTGTGCGTATAAACTAAAGATAATATCTATAAAAGGTGGTAAAAGTCAAACGCCTTTTTCTTAACAAACAATTATGTTTTATCTCATTTTAATAACGAGTATAATCCGTATGCTAACTTCATAACTCTCTAAAAAATATAAATGAAACAAAGAAGAATCCATGTAATCAATGCCGCCAGGAGCGCTAATACCGGCCTGGTTGTCTACTGGATGAGCAGGGATCAGAGGATACATGACAACTGGGCACTTTTGTTTGCGCAAAAACTGGCTATTGAGCAAAAAGTGCCGCTCACAGTTATCTTTTGTCTGGTGCCTGATTTTTTATCTGCCACCACTAGGCACTATTCTTTCATGATAAAGGGACTGCGCGAGGTAGAAGCAGCGCTTGTTAAAAAGAACATCGGTTTTTCCCTCCTTATTGGCTCGCCTGCCAAGGAGGTCCCCAGATTTATTAATAAACATCGGGCACACACCCTGATAGCTGATTTTGATCCTTTGCATATTAAAAAAGACTGGAAAGATGAAGTAGTAAATCACATTGCTATTCCTTTTTTTGAAGTTGACGCGCATAACATTGTCCCCTGCCGGGCTGCCTCCCTTAAACAGAAATACGATGCTTATACGCTGCGGCCCAAAATCAACCGGCTGCTGCCTGAATTCCTGGATGATTTTCCTCCGCTGAAAAAACACCCGTTCACGCTTTCTGCTCCGGGCATAAGAATTGATTGGGAACGAGCCTTCAGATCTTTGAACTTTAAAGTAAGTCTCGGCGAGGCCCATTGGTTCATACCCGGAGAGAAGGCTGCACAAAATGCTTTGAACGCTTTTGTGAACAGCCGCCTGCAAAACTACAACGACCAGAGAAACGATCCCACCATAGACGGCCAGTCAAATCTCTCGCCGTACCTCCATTTTGGCCAGCTTTCCGCCCAGCGGGTGGCACTCGAAGTGACACGGCAGGCAGGGAAAACTGAATCAGCCACAGCATTGATTGAAGAGCTGGTGATCAGACGAGAACTGTCAGATAACTTCTGTTTCTATAATCCAAACTATGACCGGTTTGCAGGATTTCCTGCATGGGCACGCAAGACACTCGATGCACACCGCACAGATCGCAGAGAGTACATTTATTCTCTTAAAGAATTTGAGAAAGCCGCAACGCATGATTACCTCTGGAATGCAGCTCAAATCGAGATGACGGAAAAGGGCAAGATGCATGGCTACCTGCGCATGTACTGGGCAAAAAAAATCCTTGAGTGGACTGAAACGCCCGAGGATGCCATGGAGATTGCCACATATCTTAATGACAAATACGAGCTTGACGGACGCGACCCTAATGGCTATACCGGCATTGCCTGGTCGATCGGCGGCGTGCATGACCGTGCCTGGAGCGAACGGCCGGTGTTTGGCAAAATCCGCTACATGAACTATAACGGCTGCAAGTCAAAATTTAATGTTAAGGCATATATAGAGCAATATATAAAATAGCTGTCAGCCGTCAGTAGACGTTCTTTATTATAGAATGGGAGGGTTTTAAAAAAACCATGATCAGGATTCTCAAAAACATTTTTTCTCTTTTTACCGGTAAGCCGCAGGTCGCGGAAAAACAGCGCTCCCAGGAAACAATGAATCTCATCCTCAGCCGCCGCAGTTGCAGAGCTTTTACTGATGAGGGGATTGATAAGGATGATTTTCTGGCGATTCTTGAAGCCGGCCGCTTTGCACCAAGTACCGTAAACCTCCAGACCTGGAGCTTTATAACCTTTACCAGAGCGCAATGGCGGGAGGTGTTTGACCGGCCCATCCCGTTCAACGGCATGCGAGCCATAGTCGTATGCGCGGACATGTACCGTCTTAAAAATAATTTCCCTGATTTAAAAGAGACGCCGTATGTAAATATCTCTTTTGCATTATTCAACGCCGGCCTTGCCGCCATGAACATGACCATTGCGGCAGAGGCGCTCGGGCTGAAAAGCATCATGCTTTCGGAGACCGGCAAAACCGGCCTCCTTGATTATGCATATCTCAAAGAAAAGCTGCGCCTGCCTGACAAGGTGATCCCCCTGACAACGCTGGTGCTTGGCAGGGCAAAGGGCGAAAAGGCCGGCATCCCTCCCCGCCAGCCGTGGAAGGCCAATGTGATGGAAAAAGTTTATAATGCTGATAACTGTGAGATGCTCGAAGACTGGCAGCAGCAGATGTTTATCGGCTTCAAGCTCACCCATCCGCTCTCAAACTTCCAGAAGCAGCTGGAGATGTATAAGAAGAAGATGGTTGAGGCGGAAGAGGAGATAAAGAAGCAATACCAGGTGTAGGGATTAGGGGCTTGGGGCTGGGGTTTAGTTATGTAATAAATTTCAGCAAATATGTTTATAATCAAATTACATCAGGCAGTGAAATATTAAAATTAAATACAGAAGTATTGTGCCCGCCGCAGCGGGCAACTGGAGCGCTTACCTGGAATATTGTTCGGCATGTTTTCACCATTCGCTGTTGCAATTTTTTAAACATGCTGATAAAATCGGCTTGACAAGAAGAATTTTGATCTGTAATATGACCGCAGTCATTTTTTTCCTGCCATACTGCGTCTCAGCATAAACGGAATCAGAACATTGTGCATTGAGTGTGAATGCTGCTGTAAATATAAAAGCACTTCATCACCTCGTAATAATTGATTGATATCAACATATGGCAACAGGCTAAGCTATGTCATCTGAGACCGATCGTTTAGCGCATATTGAAAGAAAGCCGTTATACCCCTGTATTCAGTGCGGCAAATGCACCGGGGGATGTCCTATCTCGGTTGTTTCACCGCATTTTAATATCCGCAAGCTTCTCTACGATACCCTGAACAGCGAGGGAGAAAATATCGCCTATGAGAAAGAGACGCTATGGGATTGCAGTACCTGTATGACGTGTGTTAAACGCTGCCCGAAAAACATAAAACATACTGACATGATTATCAGCATGCGCAGCGTGCTGGTGGAAGACGGCCACCTGCCTCCCAAAATCCGGGATGTTTTGAAAAGCATTTCAGTCCGGGGGAACCCGTGGGGCATCGGCCAGGAGAAGCGCTCAGAATGGGCACAGGGATTAAATATTAAAGGTATTGCCGATGCAGAAATTCTTTATTATGTGGGCTGCACGCCGGCTTTCGACTCCCGGTTGCAGAAAGTAGCAATCGCCCTTGCCACCGTACTCACCAAAGCGGGAATCAATTTTGGCACGTTAGGCAATGATGAAGTGTGCTGCGGCAATGAAATCCGCCGCATGGGCGACATCTGGTCGTTTGATGCGCTCAAAGAGATGAACCTTGAAATGTTCAAGCAGTTTCCTATCAAGCAGATTATTACCACATCGCCCCATTGCTATAACACCTTCAAAAACGAATATCCTGAACTCACCGTTGATGTCAAGCATTACACCCAGGTTGTTTCAGAGCTGATCAAGAAAAAGAAGCTGAAGTTCAGCAAGAAATTAGAAAAAACGGTTACCTATCATGATCCCTGTTTTCTGGGAAGACAGAATCAGATTTACGATGAGCCGCGGGCAATCCTTCAAAGTATTCCGGGCATTAAATTTGTCGAGCTGGACAGGGCGCGCGAACGTTCCCTGTGCTGTGAAGGAGGCGGCGGCAGAATGTGGATAGAAGCCCACGAAGCAAAGGAGCGTACCGCAACCATCCGGGTACAGGACGCGCTTGAGCGGGGCGCCGAGATACTCGCGACCGCATGCCCGTTCTGCATATTGACTCTTGAGGACGCGGTAAAGAGCACAGGCGTTGAGGACCGGATAAAAGTCTGTGATATTATGGAACTGGTAACCCAGGTAATGGAGTAGCACTACGCATGGGAAACGTAAAGCTCGGTGTGTATATCTGTCATTGCGGTATTAATATCAACTCAACGGTCGACGTTGAAAAACTTACCCAGTTTGCCGCTACTCTTCCGCACGTCACCATTGCTAAAAATTATATCTACCTTTGTTCGGATCCCGGGCAGGAGCTGATCAAAAAAGACATTAAGGAATTGGGGCTCAATCGTATTGTTGTGGCTTCGTGCTCACCCCGCATGCATGAGATGACTTTTCGCAAGGTCTTGCGTAATGCCGGCCTTAATCCGTATTGCCTCGAGATAGCGAATATCCGGGAACATTGCAGCTGGGTCCATGAAGATAAGGCGAAAGCAACGCAAAAGGCCCGGGGGCTGCTTGCCGCGTCAGTAGCTAAAGCCGGCCTCCTTGAGCCGCTGGAAGAAAAGGAAGTGGATGTTATCCCCAGCGCGCTGGTCATAGGCGGCGGCATCGCCGGCATTCAGGCCGCACTTGAAATTGCGGACAAGGGGTTCAAGGTCTATCTGGTGGAAAAAGAGCCCAGCATTGGCGGCCATATGATGCAGCTCGACAAAACCTTCCCCACCCTTGACTGCTCAGCCTGTATTTTGACGCCCAAAATGTCGGATGTCGGCAATCATCCCAATATTGAAATGCACACCTACTCTGAAGTGACGGATGTTAAAGGATACGTTGGAAATTTCAAGGTCACCATTAAAAAGAAACCGCGCTACATTGTAGAAGATAAATGTAATGCCTGCGGCACCTGTGTCGCGTACTGTCCGGTAGAGATGCCCGATGAATTTAACCTGAACCTCTCTAAAACCAAGTGCCTGTACATTCCCTTCCCCCAGGCCGTGCCGGCGCGTTTCGTTATCAATCCAGCCTATTGCCGGTATACCCTGAGAAGGGAGTGCAAGCAATGTGAGCCGGTATGTAAGGATTTAAAGGCGATTGATCTCAAGCAAAAGGAAAAATTCATTGAGGTCGATGTGGGCACTATCGTTGTCGCAACCGGGTTTGATACATTTGATCCGCGCTTAAAGCCGGAATTGGGCTACGGGCTGTACCCGAATGTGATAACCGGACTGGAGTTTGAGCGGCTGTCTTCAGCATCAGGCCCCACCCTCGGGGACATCATGATTGACGGGAAGAAGCCCAAAGATGTGGTGTTTGTGCAATGCGTGGGCTCACGTGATAAATCGATCGGCAATGAATACTGTTCGCGGGTCTGCTGCATGTACACCGCAAAACAGGCACATCTGGTAAGAGACAAGATACCGGATGCGCGCATCACGGCATTTTACATAGATGTGCGGGCGTTTGGCAAAGGCTTTGAGGAGTTTTATGACCGGGTAAAAGAAGAAGGCATTATGTACCGCCGGGGCAATGTCTCCGAGGTCTTTAAAAGAGGCGATAAACTCATCGTCAGGGCGGAAGATACCCTGCTGGGTCAGCCCGTTGAAGTGGAAGCTGATCTCGTGGTGCTTGCCGTCGGCATGGTGCCGCGAGCTGACAGCCCGGCGATTGCAAAGTTATTAAAGTTATCGCAATCAACAGACAAGTTCTTCTATGAAGCTCATCCCAAGCTGCGCCCGATGGATACCGCAAGTGACGGCATATTCCTGGCCGGGTGCTGTCAGGGGCCAAAGGATATTCCTGATACGGTTGCGCAGGCCTGTGGCGCAGCATCACGAGCCTGCACCCCGCTGGCTCAGGGAAAAGTAAAAACCGAGGCACTTGTTTCATTTGCTGATGAGCGTACCTGTCGCGGCTGTGAGCTGTGTGTCGAGGTATGTCCCTATGAAGCTATTGAGTTAAAAACAGTTGAGCGCGACGGCCACCTTCTGCAGATTGCAGCGGTGAATGAAGTGATTTGTAAAGGCTGCGGTCAATGTGTCGCTGCGTGTCTCTGCGGCGCGATGCAGCAGAAGTCTTTTACCGACGAGCAAATGCTCGCCGTTATTGCAGCTCTTGGAGAACGCTATGAGTGAATTTGAACCGAACATTATCGCATTTCTTTGCAACTGGTGTTCATACGCCGGCGCAGATCTGACCGGCACGACCCGTATGCATTACCCGCCCAATGTGAAGGTGGTTCGCGTCATGTGCACCGGCAGAATAAACCCGCTGTTTGTCGTTCAGGCGCTGCGGGAGGGAGCAGATGGTGTTCTGGTGTCTGGCTGACACCCCGGCGAATGCCACTATGTGAGTGGCAATTATCTTGCGCGGCGCAGATTTACCATGCTGCGCAAACTTCTTGAGTTCAGCGGCATAAACCCGCAGCGGCTGCAAATGAGCTGGGTTTCCGCCTCGGAGGGAAAGAAGTTCGCTGATGTCATAACAGGGATAACAAAGGAATTAAAGGAAATAGGGCCCCAGAACGCCTATCTACGGGAAGCAGTATGAGTATACAAAAGCTGAAAGATGAAGCAGCTCGGGCGCTTGGCCGCAAAGACGTCAAATATCTGATCGGCTATAAGAAGGGAAGCTACGGCTTCAGGGTCTCTCCCGCCTTCATTGAGCCCAAAGAGGATGTTGACCAGCTCATCATGTCCCCGCTGTGCAATATGAGTCTTGTTAAGTATGTTATGATGGAAGAAGCCCTGCCCAGCCTCACTGAACAGGCAAAGAAGCCGTCAAAAATAGCCATTGTCGCGCGCGGCTGCGATTCCCGGGCAATTAATCTGCTGTTAGAGGAAAAGGGGGTGCCGCGGGAAAAGCTCTATATCATCGGGGTCTCCTGTACCGGCGCAATTGATCAGCGCAAAATTGAAGCGCGCTTTCCCCAGGTGACTGAACCAGCAGAAGTGACTGAAGAAAACGGGAACTATATCATCAATGTTAACGGCCAAGTACATACCGTGCCCAAAGAAGAATTGCTTGCTGATCTGTGCAAGTTATGCCGGTATCCTACGCCGGTCATCTACGATAAGCTGATTGGGGACAAACTCCCCACCAAACCGTTCCATTATGATGAGATTAAAGCGTTCGAAGCATTACCTCTGGAAGAACGGCTCGCATTCTGGCAACAGCAGTTTACTAAGTGCGTCCGTTGTTATGCCTGCAGGAATGTATGCCCGCTCTGCTATTCAACCATCTGCAGTTTGGAAAGCCTGACTCCTCAGTGGCTGCGCCGCTCTGTTGATACCTCGGAAAATTTCATGTTCCAGATTATCCGCACCTTTCACCTTGCCGGAAGATGTATCGGCTGTGGAGAGTGCGAGCGCGTGTGCCCCATGAACCTTCCGCTCATGAAGCTTAACCGCAAGCTGGCACAAGATGCAAAACTGCTTTTCGGCTATGATTCAGGCACAGATCCAAAGGCAAAGCCGCTGCTGACAACTTTTCACTCCGAAGATCCGCAGGACTTTATTTTATAGGGTTTCACGCATGGATGTGTTTACACTGAAAAAAGATTCGCTGCAGGATTTTTTATCCACTCTGTCCGCCGCCTATCAGCTCTGGGCACCGCTGCAAAAAGATGGGGACACCCTCTTTGAGCCGGTCCTTGATTGCCGGAATAATCTCCCGGACCTCGACCACCAGGCAAAAATCATAAAACACGCGATCTTCCCGCAGACTGAGCCGCTCTTCTCATACGATCAGAATGATCAGATACAGGCCCCTGGTTTCGGGGACATGAAGCAAGCCGTTTTGTTCGGCGTTCGTCCCTGTGACGCACGCAGCTTAACCCTTCTTGACCAGGTGTTTGCCGGGGATGTCCCGGACCCGTATTACATGTCGCGCAGAGATAAAGCCATCCTGATCGGCATTGCCTGTACCGATCCGTTTGCAAACTGTTTCTGCACCTCGGTGGGAGGTACCCCGTGCGGCCGGGAGGGGCTTGACCTGCTGTGTACCGATCTCGGCAACCGGTATCTGGTTGCAGTGCTTTCAGAAAAAGGAAAAGAAATCATTAATAAAGCATCCTCCCTGTTTACGGCAGCTCCTGCAGAAGACATCAAGCGGGGCGCGGAGCTGGCGCAAAATGCCGAGCGCGGCATTAGGAGGCACATAGATCTTGCGGGGGTGACCGATACGCTGGGAAAAATATTTGAACACCCGGTGTGGAAAAAAATGACGCTCAAATGCATCGGCTGCGGAATCTGCACCTACACCTGCCCCACCTGCTACTGCTTTGATATCCAGGATGAGCCCATGGCAAAAAAAAGAGGACGGCGAGTGCGGGTGTGGGACTCATGCATGTACAAGGAATATACCCTGCACGCGTCTGGTCACAATCCGCGGCCGACACGGATCGAGCGGCTCAAAAACAGGATTTACCATAAATTCAAATTTAATGTTGATACCCATGGAGCGTTCGGCTGCGTGGGCTGCGGCCGGTGTATTACGCTGTGCCCGGTAAATGAGGATATTATTGAAAATCTGTTAGCTGTTAAAGGCGCTGCATGATGAATCCGTATCTTCCAGTAAAAGCCACTATTGCTGAAATACGCGAAGAAACCGGCGGGGCGCGGCCAATCAAAACTTTCAAAGTGGCCCTGCAAAACGGCAATGCATTCAATCAGAAGCCGGGGCAGTGCGCCATGGTCGGCATCCTGCGGGTGGGTGAAAGCATGATTTCAATCGCTTCCTCACCTACGCAGCAGGAGTATCTTGAATTCAGCATCATGAAACTGGGAAAGGTGACGTCAGCGCTGCACTCCTTTGAAGGCGGTGAAACAATAACCATCCGGGGACCGTATGGCAATGGCTTTCCCATTGCGGAGTGGAAGGGCAAAAACATTGTAACCATCGGCGGAGGCATCGGCCAGGCACCGCTGCGGCCAATAGTCCAGTATGTCCTGGACAACAGAAATGATTTTGAACAGTTTGATATTATTTACGGCGCGCGCAGCACCGGCGATCTATGCTATAAAACCGAACTGTTTGAACTGGAAAAACGCAATGACTTAAAGGTGCACCTGTCTATTGATATGGCAGACCCGGACTGGAAGCAGTTTGTTGGCTTTGTACCCAACAACGTCCTGCGCATCAAGCCGTCCCCCGAGAATACTATTGCCATCACCTGCGGCCCTCCGGTAATGATTAAATATGTCATCCACAACCTTCTCGAGCTGGGCTTTTCTGAACAGCAGATTTTTACTACGCTGGAAAACAGGATGAAGTGCGGCATCGGGAAATGCGGCAGGTGTAATGTGGGCAATTTCTATGTGTGCAAGGATGGGCCGGTCTTTAACTATGCGACACTGAAAAATCTGCCCGAATTTTAACCGTCACGCGCTGCATGGTGTGCAGCGCTTCTTCTGCTTTATAATAAATATGTTTTATCAGCATGATAGCAACAATATATTTATACTTGACACAAAAGATGTTCCTGCATACTATCGGCACTTATACGATATGAGTAGTTCAAAACAAAAAGAATCTTTAAAGGTTCCTATTTTAGAAAGGAGCATGCACTATGAATGGCTGGATCGGTAAAATTTTAAGAGTCGATTTGAGCAATTCAAGCTTTGCCGTTGAAGACCTGGACCCTGATTTGGCAAAAGATTATGTGGGCGGCAGAGGTCTTGCGGAAAAATATCTTGTTGATGAAGTTGATCCAACGGTTGATCCGCTCAGCGAGGACAATAAGCTGATCTTTGCAACCGGCCCCCTGACAGGAACGGGATTGATTGCCAGCGGCCGCTACATGGTTATCACTAAATCGCCGCTTAACAACTGCATTGCCTGCTCCAATTCCGGCGGCTATTTCGGGCCCGAGATGAAGTACGCGGGATACGATATGATTATCTTTGAAGGCAAGGCCCCGGAACCGGTTTATCTGATGATAAAAGATGATGTTGTTGAGTTTAAATCAGCCGTTGACCTGTGGGGAAAACCGACTGATGAAACCGAAGATTTGATACGTGCCGAGATCGGCAGCCGGTGGAAAGGCAGGGAGTTCCGCATTGCCAGCATCGGGCCGGCCGGGGAGCGGCTGTGCCGTATCGCCTGCGTCATCAATGACAAATCACGCGCGGCCGGGCGCTCCGGCGTCGGCGCGGTGATGGGCTCAAAAAATTTAAAAGCGCTCGTTGTGATGGGGACCAAGGGTATTCCGGTGCCGGACAGGAATAAATTCAGGGAGCTGGTCAAGGCAAGCATTGACAAGAACAGATCGGATGTGGCCAAGGTTACGGCCCAGGCATTGCCCATATTTGGCACATCAGTGCTGGTCAATATAATAAATGAAAGCGGCATCCTGTGCACCAATAATTTCCAAACCGGCGTCTTTCCGGATGCAATGAAAATCAGTGGCGAGAACATCAAAGATACGATTTTAAAGAGAAATAAGGGCTGTTTTGCCTGCCCCATGGCATGCGGCAGGGCTACCATCATTAAAGATAAAAAATTTGCAGGAGAAGGAGAGGGACCGGAATATGAAACCGTTGCCCTCATGGGGGCTTCCTGCGGTATAAACGATCTCGCCCCGATTACCAAGGCCAATTATATCTGTAACCAGTTGGGCATGGACACCATAGATACGGGAAACATAGTGGCCTGTCTCATGGAACTGTACGAAAAAGGCTACCTGCCCGAGAAAGACATCGGCTTTAAGGCGAACTTCGGCAACGGAGAGGCCCTGGTTAAACTGACGACCATGATGGGGCTGCGCGAGGGCATTGGCGATGTAATGGCCGAGGGAGGATATGCATTGGCTGAGAAATACGGGCACCCGGAGCTCTTTATGGGGGTAAAGAAGCAGGGGCTTCCTGCCTATGACCCGCGCGGCGTCCAGGGAATGGGCCTCAGCTATGCCACCTCAAATAGAGGTGCCTGCCATGTGCGCAGCTATGGCATTGCGGTCGAAATTCTGGGAGTAAATCAGAAGCTTGACCCGTTGACGAGCGATGGAAAACATCAGGTCATTAAAGCGTTCCAGGATCTTACCGGAGTAGTTGATTCATCGGGTCTGTGCCTGTTTGTCGTCCTTGCAGAGGGGTTTGGCGTTAACGATATGGTGGACATGCTTGAGATTTGCACCGGCGCGGGCTATACTGCGGAAAATGTGCTCCTGGCCGGAGAGAGGATCTGGAACATGGAGCGCCTGTTCAATCTCAAGGCCGGCATTACCAAGGCTGATGACACCCTGCCCCCCCGGTTCCTGAAGGAGCCCATGCCTGAAGGGCCAGCCAAGGGGCTCGTTTCCAATCTTGATAAAATGCTGCCCCTGTATTATGAAATACGCGGGTGGAATGCAGACGGTGTTCCTACCCCGGCCAAATTAAGCGAATTAGGGTTGTAATACCATAACAGCCACCCATAAGCAAAAGTAACAGGAGGTACTTATGAAACAGAAAGTCAGAAAAATTTTAATCGACTTTGATAAATGTACCGGCTGTCGCCACTGTGAGACCGCGTGCGCCCTGGCACATATTACGGAGGATTCCGTCAATCCCCGTTTTTCACGCATAAAAGTTTTTGTTGATCTGGAAAAGGGCAACAACTATCCGGTAATATCCGGGCCATATACTGACGCGAAGTGCACGTCAAGGGGTTATGTTACGATTAAGGGCGAGACCTTTGATACGTGCACAATATGCCGGGCAGCGTGCCCAGAAAAGCCGTTCTTTTTTGAACCCGGTACCGAAGTTCCCTTAAAATGTGATTTATGCGGTGAACCGCCGGACCCGAACTGCGTTAAATGGTGCACCAGCGATGCTTTAAAGTTCGAGGAAGTAGAGGAAGAGGTAGACGACGTAGTAAACGAGTAGGCGTTTTAAGGGATCGGCTTTTTGATAGTAATAATAAACACTGCCCCCTAACCGGATAGGTGAGGGGTAAAAGTTTTCCAGGGCTGCAGAGTAATCCTGCAGCTTTTTTTTACGGGAATAAACCGGGCGACCATTGGGGAGTAAAATCTTTGCCTGGGATCGTTAGGACTCTTTAGTTCTCCTTATATCGAACGGAACCGTGAATATGTTCGCCCAGTCACAGAGTATCGTTGGTTTCAAAGTTATATGCCAGTTTCCTGTAATAAGGGTAATGTATTTGCATGCTGTTCTGTTGAAGAGATTTATAGACTCGGCTAAGTCGTCATAAGTCACGCTTTCTTGAATTTCCCTCTGATCCAAATGTGCAATAGCCCTATCGGTGAAATCACTGACCTTCCCGGCGATGTTCTTGATTGTTTCTATATCCTTTAATATCATGCTTCCCGAAAGCGTCTGTTTATTCTCGCTAAAGTTTGCGAAAGTAGACTCCTGCAATGCCCATTTGTCTCCTTCTATGGGGAACTGCTGTAGGTAGAACTCGTAAGTGAACTGGCTGGCACTCTTTTGAAGCTGATCGAGAAGTTTCATCAGCGAAATGCTATCTTTCTTGTTCTTTACGTGCCGCCTAATGCCGGTAGCAGCTTGCACTCCGTAACACCTCCGAACGAAGTCACAAAATAAACCCCCGTGATTTTCGCTTATGTGCTCCAAATTGGCGTTTACCATTTCAAAGAAGTACGCATATATCTGATGGCAGTCTACAATGTTCTGGAGATCCTCACTGATTTTGTCAGTCCATTTTTTCCACCTTTCAAAAGTTTCGCTTGTTAGCTTCTCCATCTATCCGAGTCCTAACGCCGTGCTCTTGGGCTTGCCGAAGCGTAGCGTGGGCTAGTCCCCAGCAGCGCATTGTTATGCCTTAACCCGTTATAAATTGGTGGGGAATATCACGGAAAATAAATGATATTTCTTCTGCTTGACATAAGGAACGGTGGTTCATTAATTCTGCTGCATTCAGGTCAAACAAAGCAACATTATATCCATTTACTACTAAAGAACTTTTATAAAGGATTCCATCATATCCATTGGCTTTAAAAAGTTCCGCCAATATTTGAGTCGGGACATAGTCTGCGACATTATCATTGTTAGTAACTGGTATTGAAAATGCCCTATCGATATCTCTCCAAGCTGCCTGTTCACGTTCTTCTGGTTTAGGCTCTTCAAGATAAAATGTTAAACTCTTATTATGATGTACTGAGCAATCAATTATTTTAAGAGCTTTTACAGTTTTAAATAGTCCAACCGAGATATATGAACCAACCCAGGGGCGTACCTCTGCCATTGCAGTTTCCTTCTCGTTAGCCAAGTAAAGATACGGAATACCCTTCGGATTAACTCTTCCTTCAGCTGCAATGTTGGGCAATGGTTTCATACGCTCTTTTGACAAAGGACAGGGTTCTTCAAAAACCTCGCCATTTTGTTTTATTTCTACCCATTCGTTTCCAAGTTGGGCTCGAAAAAAAACTCTATCTTTTAATATAGGTCGTTCCCGTTGTTTGCTTGTTATTAATACTGTATCAAGGAATTCTTTGACCTCATTATCATGGACATAACGACGACCATATTTTGTTTTTTGTGCAAAATGATAATAGCTGTTCCAAGATTTGAATTCCATGCTATTTTAGAAAGGTTGCTAATCTTATGGTTTTGATCTGTTAAAATTATCGTGATTCTTTTATTCTACGCTTACACCAATTCCATTGAGCAGATATCTTTCCTCCACACCCTTTATCACAGAATTAATATCAATCTGGAGTTTTGGACTCCCTTGCTCTTTAAGCTTTTTTAAATAAGCAGTTACATTATCAATAACCTGATTATTAATCGTTACCCTTCCCTTGAGAAGAAGCTGTTCAACATTTTTCATATTAGCTCTGACTAAAGCTCCCAGCCTTTCGTTCAGTCCATGATTATTAGCCAGTATCCGTGAAACCTCCGGAGCATTTGTGTAATATAATGATATTAGGTTTTTGCTGCTGCTATTTTTTAGCCATGTATCCCTGAGTTTTCTCAATGTGTCCAATTGTTGTTTATTATTGAGAGATAGAGCTAAAGGACATGGCGAGGAGGGAATAGTAGTAGATGTAGTGGTCTTTGGAATAGTTGTCGTTGTAGTAGGTGGAACTATCTCTAATGGGTCGCATCCACCTTCAAACCCTGTAGCATCAAAGGAATATGATAAACTCCCACTATAACCAGGCACTTTAATTGTAACGCTGTGGCTACCAGAGCGTTTAGGGGTACAATAACCCAAAATATAAACTTTTTTTGCTTCGTTACTTATATCATCTGCGATTTGGGTAAATGCATCTTTTAATTCTTCTATGCTTTTAGACCAAACAAAACCCGTTTTTCCTAATGCTTGAAGATGGGATTCATCTACCTCTGCTCCTAATCCAACCGTGAAAGAAGAATGGCTTGATGAATTGACCAACTCGGCAGCCTTACTGTCTGACACTCTGCCAGCCTGGTCAGTCCCATCAGTGAAGGTAACCAAGGTTCCAGCAAAAAGCTGCCCCTCTTTAAGGTTTTTACTTTTATCGTTAAGTATCTCAAGCCCCTGCTGAACCGCCCCATTTAAATTTGTTGAGATGTCATAACCAGGGTCGCTGACTATTTTATTTTTCGTTATTGAGTCAATTGCGTTTTGTAAACTCTCAATATTTTTAGTAAATGAGATTAGATTTTTAATCTTTTCCCTTCCGTCAAATAAATATATAGCAACCTCTTGACCGGCATCACCAGCAATACGGTTCACAAATAGTTTAGCAGACGTTTTAAGCTCATTTAATGTTTCTGCCTCTAGCATTGACCCAGACATGTCAAGTAGAAGCACTGTTGACATTATATTTAATGACGGACTCGGTATAACGGTCTGGTTGCTCTCATATTGCGATACAAGTTTATCATCCTCATATATCTCAAAATCTTTTTCTGTTAGACCAAGTATTGGCTCACCTTGTTTTCCGCTACCATCATCAGTTTCCATTTTGAAAAATAGATAAATATTACTGGGCTTCCCAGCAAGACCTTTTAATAGTTTAAATTGAAGGCAGGGTTCATAATGGAGCAACCCGCCGACTGCTGCATAGATATTATTTTCTGAACTTACCCAAATAGATGCTTTTTCTATTTCTGAAAAAAATGAAATTCTCTCACTTGTTGTTGTCCATGTATTACCAGCATAATGGTAATGGTGTAATAAAAAGTCAAACTTATTGGCACCAAGAGCAAAAACATCAGTACTTGAACTGCCCCCAATATCATAAATAAAAGAAGTATTTTTAATATTATCATCAAACGTTGACCAATTAGAACCATCATAATCAGGCTGTTGATTTGAAATATTTTATAGAAATTTAAAAAATTTGGCTTCCATATTTGCCCTACAATCGACGATCTCCCTCTCGGGATACATTTTAGGTGGGGTTAAAATTAATATGCTCAATCAAATCAACAGCCTGAATGGATAATTACACCTGTATAACTAGTGGATCCTATGGCGAAACCCCCAACATAAACGTCATTTTTTGAAAAGCCCCAGATAGATTTAAATTGATAACGGTCATTTTGATACATTGTTGACCAGTTTGAGCCATCGTAGTGCAAAATAGTTCCCGAATCTCCCACAGCGAAGACGTCTGTGCTTGAACTGCCCCAGATGTCGGTAATATTTGTTGTGGTGCTGCTGATCTGGCGGGACCAGTTCAGCCCGCTGTCAGCCGTGTGCAGTATGGTGCCCCGGCCGCCGACCGCATATACATCAGAGGCGGAGCTGCCCCAAATACTGTTTAATAGGCTGGGGTGATCACCAGACACCGTATAGTCAATATATTGACATTTAGAACCATCAAAGTGAACTATCGAGCCATGCTCTCCAACAGCATAAACGTCTGTATTTGAACTACCCCATATAGAATATAATGCTGTATTTTGGACGCAATCAAATTGTGGCCAGTTTGTGCCATCATAGTGCTTGATTGCGCCCTTGCCTGCAACAAAAACATCTGTGCTTGAACTTCCCCAAATAGCATTGGCGCTGTCCACAGCATCTACACGTACCCAACAATTAGCTTCAGCACAGTTATTAAAAATTATAAAAACCCCTACTCCGGTAAAACTGATTGCGATTAGTATTGCTATTAATCTTTTGCTCATTTTATCCTCCCTTTTGAAAAACAAATAAGCTCTCACCAGCATCAATTACTGATTGAGAGCTTATCCATGAACTACTTTATAATTTCCCGCCTTTTCATTTCAACCACCTTTTTTGCCCCTCTTAGTTTCTGCCAAATGACTTCAACTAAGTGAGAGACTTACGAATATGTGACGGATAGATATAGGGGACGTTGTTGACAAAGTACACTTTCTCTTTCACCCCCGTTCCCCTATCTGCAAAAAAAATAAAAGGGGCCAGATTTAGGGAGCGTTAAAGGGAACAGCGCCCTTTAATGGCCCTCCTACTTTGGTCTTCCGGGGTTTAAACACTCAAGTGAGCGCTTCAGTTTTCTCTCGACGTAAAGGGGATGTCCCCTCTTTTCCCCGCTTTGCAAAATCTGATGCCTCAGTCATCAAACAGCGACAGCTGCGACTTGTATTGTTTTTTCTTTTTCTCATCAGCTGTTCGCCGGTTGTTCTCTGTGCGGCGCTCAATGCTTTTCTGCTGCTCGGCTTCCCGCTGGCGCTCTTTTTCGGCCATAAACGCATGCAGTTCTTTTTCCGTTTCAGGGTCTGCAACTTCATAGACAATGTCAAACGGCTCTGGGCTCTCCCAGCCCTTGAGCATACTTTTTGTGGCAACCATTTCATTGGGAAGTTCTACCAGGGTCAGGGCATCTGAAATTTCAGGGCTGCAAAAACCTTCTGCCCCAAAACCGAGATTGCATGCCTGCTCAATAGATGTTGCTTTATTTCCGACGGTCGATTTGCTGCATTCGAAGAATTCACAGATGGTGTCGGAAGTCAGAAAATATTGGTTCTCCTTATCAAACAAAAAATTCAGGCGGGCGATAACGTAGATGATTGACGCAGCCCATATTTCCCGCTTTCCTTTGGTTATAGACAGCGTCCGTTTCCGCGCAAGCTTTTCAAGCAGCCTGATCGCATAGCCATGCAGCTCATCATTAAGGTGCTTTGTCGAAAACTCTTTCAGCATATTCTTAATTTCATCAGCTCTTTTTGATGTATCATTGTCAGTCATAGGTATATTCCTTTGCTTGACTCCTGCAATAATAAGTTTTTTTGATGCTATCAGCAACATCTGCCATTGTAAACAATATTTACTACCTGTAATTACGGAACGTAAATAGGACAACAGCGCCCATTGTTGTGCCATGTAAGATAATTTGGGGACACCATTCTAATTCCTTTGGAAAGAGTTCAGGGACACTGCATGATCCCCTGCGCCAGAGACAGCCGCCGCTACACAGTGCGCCAACAAGACTTGTACTTTGTGAAACGTGACCTACACCATAAATAAGTCTCCAAGCTAACCTGCTCCTCCCCGTGCACACAGATAAAAAAGTATTGACAATATGTAGCCTTGTGGCTACAGTATATTATGTTTGAGATTCTTAAAACCGAGACTTTTGCCCGGTGGCTTGATGGTCTGTGTGACATCCATGCTCGTGCTCGTGTACAGGCCAGGGTAGAACGCCTTGCTTCAGGAAACCCAGGTGATGTTAGACCTGTTGGTGAGGGTGTCTCGGAATTGCGAATCGATTACGGCCCGGGGTATCGGGTGTATTACACAAAGCGCGGGCGTACGGTGTTAATTTTGCTGGCAGGCGGCGACAAACGCACACAGGCCACTGACATCAAAACTGCATTACGACTTGCACGTAACCTATAGGAGTTTAATAATGAGCAAAACCAAAACCACTCGCTACGATGTTGCCGAGCATCTCCGAAACCCGGAGGAAATGGCGGCATATCTTGAGGCTTGTCTTGAGGAGGCAAACGGCGATGCAGCGTTCATTGCGAAAGCGCTGGGCGATATCGCCCGCGCGAAGGGCATGGCTCAGGTCGCGCGTGATGCCGGACTGTCCCGCGAAAGTCTTTACAAGGCGCTCTCCGGCGAACGCAGTCCCGGTTTCGACACCATCCTTAAAGTCGTCGGAGCTCTGGGATTAAAGCTGCATGCCGAAGCGTCTCATGGCTGATTCCGCATCCCGACCAGCAGTGACTATGTACTAAAGGGAAGCGCCCTTTTTGTTGCACCTTCCGCTTTACGCTTGGAACTTTCCCCCCTTTTTTTTTACGGACATTGAATAATGCCCTGCGCCCAGAGGCATCCGCCGCAGGTAGGAAAGAGATTTCCGACGCAGTCCTCTTCATTGGTTTGTGAAAGATTACAGCCGCCGCAAAAAACACAGGGCGAAAAATCAAATGCCTGGACCCGTTCGCGCAGCGCAACATACTCCGGGGTGTTCCATAATTCCTGCAAGTCATGTTCACTAACATTGCCAATTACATGACGACGCGAAAAACGCTTGCGCTCATGAATGAAGGCGGTGTGACTGTGCAGCAGAGGAAGACAGGGGCTTACGCTGCCATCCCAGCACACTGCAGTAGACCCGCTCTTAATAAACGGACATGAGTTGCTCATGTCTGCGCCGCTGCTCTGGTTAGAATGTACATCGCGCGTGCTGCTCAGAATTTTAGAGAGTGCCGCGCGCGTTTCCTCGTTTATGTCGATTCTGGATAAATTTAAATGCGGTACCATCGGAGAAGGCGGCGTTGGCGGCTCACTCAGGCTGCGGGCATATAATACCTCCTCTGTCAGTTCATGCGAGTATGGCAGGATGTTAGTAAGCATAAAGCGATCCGCGCCCAGTTGCCTGCCCAGCCGCATCACTGCAGGCAAATCAGCTATATTGCGCTTCATAGCCACAAAAACAATCCCTAAGTGCAGGGGCGCCGGATTGGTTGACCGCTGCATATCGCGGAAACATGCCACGTTGGCTATGACCTGAGGCAGTATGGCGCCGAGGCGGACATCTCCGTAAACCTCTGTCGTTGCCGCGTCGAGTGAAACCCACAGCACATCAAGTCCTGCTTCTATAAGATGCCGCGAGAGGTCCTTGGTAAGCACGGTTGCATTGGTAATCAATTCAACCGGCGCGCTTAATTCTTTCACTGCTGCTACCATTTCAGCAATACGCGGGTGGGACAGCGGTTCACCGAAGCCGCCAAATATTACCGTTGGCGGGGGTGAGAAAGCTCGCAGGCTTTTTAGAATGCTGTCAAACGTGGATTCGGTCATCTGTCCCAGTGGTTCATCCCAGGTGTTGCGAATGCACATGCAACAGTTGAGGTTACAGTGCGTGGTAGGCTCGATATATACTTTTCGCAAATGCGTTACCGGCTGATGAACGTGAATCCCGCTGCCCTCCTCGCTGATGCTTACCTGCACGCCAGGCTGTAAGCCGTAGCGTAAGATCACTTCTCCTGGAAGTATTAATCGCCCCGCTTCATCAACCTCACCCTGTAATGCTCGCTTTATTTTCATAGTAATCGGTAACTGCAGATTTTTAATTCTTTACAGCTATGCACCGTATATCCCGGCCACAGCACTGCGCAATTCATTTCTGTTATATTTATCATTAAATCCCCTCCCCGTCCAGCAGTCCGTGTTAAAGCCATCCCCTGGTAATGCTGCCTGTTTGCCGAAATGCTGAACAAATCCGCGCGCCGCTCAGGAAGTCAAGGCGCTGGGAGGGCTATTGTATGTTTTTCCAATTGAATTTTAAGGTGTAACGTTCTATAGTGTTTGTGTTCGCTGTCAGAGTGCAGCTCAACAGCTGCGCGCATCATAATAAAGCATGACCGGTTCAGAATAAAACAGTAATAGCAAAAACCATGATTGGTTAAAAGGAGGAGATTAACAATGCGAGGCGGCACTATTGGAAAAATAGCATGGATAGATCTCTCAAACAGCAGGATTGAGGTCATTGAACCGGGAATAAATCTTTATGAACAGTATCTCGGCGGGTATGGGATCGGTTTAAAACTGATCTTCGAGGCGCAAAAGGCCGGGGTGAAGCCCCTTGACCCGGAAAACATACTGGGTTTCGCTACCGGGCCGCTGACCGGGACGCCGGCAGTAAGCTCATCACGTTATACCGTGATGGGGAAATCCCCGCTTACCGGGGCTTGGGGAGATGCTAATGCAGGAGGATTTTTTGGTCCTGCATTGAAGCGGGCAGGATTTGATGCCATCTTTTTTAAGGGTGCGAGCAATGCATGGGTTAATCTCTTCTTAGATGACGGGAAACTTGAGCTGCGAGATGCTGCCTCGTATGTCGGGTTAGATACCAATGAACTGGAAGACCGGCTGAAAGAAGAACACGGCACTGATATCCGCGTAGCCTCGATTGGTCCGGCCGGTGAAAAGCGCTCCCTCATAGCCAGTATTATTAATGACAAGTGGCGTGCGGCCGCGCGCTCCGGCTTAGGGGCGCTCATGGGCTCAAAAAAGCTGAAAGCTATCGTCGTTAAAGGTACCGGCAAAATCCCGCTGGCAAATGAAGAGATGGCCCAGAACCTGCGCAAAACACTTATTGCTGCCGGTCAGCAAAGTCCGACATTTCAGCTCTTCTCCAATCTGGGCACCTGCGGCGTCACTGCCATGTTTGCCGCCATTGGCGAAGCGCCTGTTAAAAACTGGGCAGGAATCGGCGCGATAGATTTCCCCAACGCGGCCGCCATCAGCGATCAGAGTCTGCTTGCCTATCAGCAGAAAAAATATGCGTGCTGGGGTTGCCCCATTGCATGCGGCGGCGAAGTGACCGTGGGGAGCGGGCCCTATGCCTGTAAAACCCACAAGCCGGAATATGAAACCCTGGGCGCGCTGGGCATCCTGTGTCTCAACGACAACCTCGAATCCATCATCAAGGTAAACGATATCTGTGATCGCGCCGGGATTGACACCATCTCCCTCGGGGCAACGATCGCCTTTGCCATTGAATGTTACGAGCAGGGCATCCTCTCAAAGAATGATGCTGATGGCCTGGAGCTTACCTGGGGAAACCATCAGGCCATAGTCGCGCTGAGCGATAAAATAGCCCGCAGAGAAGGCTTTGGAGAAATTCTTGCGGATGGAACCCGCGTGGCTGCGCAGAAGATCGGTAAAGGAGCGGAACAATTTGCCATGCATGTGGGTGGGCAGGAAATTCCCATGCATGACCCCCGCTGCACTCCCGGCTACGCCACGAGCTACTGCGCCGACGCCACCCCCGCGCGCCACATGCAGGGCGGCTCAGCATTTCTTGAGAGCGGATTTTTCATTCCCGGCATTCCTTTCGAGCCGGTTGAAAAATACCAGTACACCGGTAAAAGCGATCTGCACCGGTACATGAGCAACCTCTCCCACGTTATCAATGCGTCCGGTATGTGCTACTTTGCCTTTATGGTATATGGCGCGGACATGATACCCCGGTTTCTGGAATATGCGACCGGCCAGCCCTGTTCCCTGGAGCAGCTTCAAACCATTGGCGAGAGAATCGGCACCATGCGCATGCTCTTTAATATCCGCGAGGGAGTCACGCTTTCTGACTGGAAAATTTCCGGAAGAATGATAGGAAGCCCGCCGCTTCAGGACGGACCGCTTGCTAATATAACCATTGACGCCAGGACGCTCATAAGCGACTACCTTGGTAAGTTGGGATGGGATACGGTAACCGGCAAACCTTCTTCAGCAAGAATCAAAGAATTAGGTCTGGAGAGCATTGCTAAAGGTTTGTAACCGACAATTTCTGAAAATAGATTAAGTAAAAAATAACCCCGCTGAAAATTAGCGGGGTTATTTTTTTGTAATTCACTGTCTTGATGCGCTTCCCGTAAACGGCATTGATTCTCGGCAACAGCCTGGCGATGGTGTTTAGACACCCCAGAATGAATCAATCTCTTCAGTAGTAAAATCCCACACGGCGTTGTGCGGCGGTACTGGCTCCTCGAAAAATTCCGGGAGGCGGTCATGTTTATTACTGAACCCGGCTGCTATATTAAATTCATGTTCGGTGCGAAGTATTTTTCTGCCCAGTGTACGCCCATCATCTACCGTCATATCAAGATCATACTTGGCATTGATCATGTCAAACAGCAGGGAGAATACTTCCGGTTTATCTAATATAGCGAACATAACGAAAATACAAAGACCGGCGCTATCCATCAATGCAGTGCCTATCTGTAATCTTCTTGATAGCTCTACCTCCCCTTCCTTCCTCAGGGGATCAACGAAACCGCCGATTCTCAGGATGTTGACGGGAATACAGTACCCTGCAGTATGGTCACTGCCCATCGTTGTAGTCGCATAGGTAATGCCCATACCTTTTACCGGCCGCGGGTCATATGCTGAGAGCCCCTGATTTTTAACAACCGGTACTCTGGTAATGCCATAGGCCTTGCCGACTGCTCCTGCCCCTGAGCCGAGAATCCTTCCCAGCGGCGTGCCCTCACCTATTTCCTTCAATAGCCTGAGTGCGCCGGCACCATCGCCAAACGGAATGACCCCGGCTTCCATGGCAACCCCCATGGCTACCGCGGTTTCAATGGTGTCAATCCCGATATCGTCCAGCAGGTGGTCTGCTTCGGCAATAATGTCCAGATCATCTATACAGCAGTTGGCGCCGAAGCCCCAGATGGTTTCATACTCAAAACCTGACGTCACATAATTGCCATCCTTATCATTGTATACCTGTGAGCATTGAATGACGCACCCGGCATGACAGGCGTGATGCGGTTTCCCGTTGCGCTTTATAATAGTTTCGCGCATGGTTTCGCCGCTTATTTTTTCAGCTCCGGCAAACTGGCCATCGCGAAAATTTCTGGTCGGCAGCCCCCCCGACTCATTCAGAATATTCACCAGAACATCAGTGCCGTACATTTTGAGTGACTGACCGCTGACGGGATTTTCCAGAAGCGCCTTGGTAAACGCGCGGGCAGCCTTCTTAAACTTCTCCTTATCGATAATCTCTACATCGGGACCCTCGGCAGGATCGATGGTAATATATTTTATTTTTTTTGAGCCCATAACTGCGCCCAGCCCGCCGCGACCGTGGCTGCGGATATTTCCATCAGGGTCCTTTATGGAAATATTGGCGGCTGCCATACGCCTCTCGCCTGCCAGACCGATGGATAATATACCGATCTTTTCTCCATGCTTTTGAGTAAGCGTTTTCATTACCTCGTAGTTTCCCCTGCCGGCCAAGGCTGTCTCCTCCTGTATCGAAACACCATTCTTGTCAACATGGAGATTATACCAAGTGTCTTTCTGCGGCAGGCCTTCGATAATAAGAGCCTTGACGCCAAGGTTGGCAAAACACTGTGCCGCAGTCCCTCCGGCGTTGCTCTCTTTAATGGTGCCGGTCAACGGGCTCTTGGCACCGGCTGAAAGCCTTCCTGAGTTTGCGCACATAGTTCCCGCAAGCAAACCGGGAGCAAAGATAAGCTTGTTGTACTTGCCCAGCGGGTTGCAGGTGTGCTTCACTTCCTGCGCCACAATGGTTGACGTAAGGCCTCTGCCGCCCAGCACACGCCATTTCTCCGGCACATCCTCAGATGTTGCCGTGAGTGTCGTCATGTTTACCCGGTATATTTTCTCTGCCATAACTCCTCCCTTGTCCATTTCCTGGAAGTTTTAATAGATTCTCCTTTCCGAACGAGAGGCTCTGCTGTTTCCAGCACAACCCAGTGGCCTTTTGCCATGAGAAACTACGCATCGTCCGGGACTGCACCCGGAAGATGAGGCCCCTGCGGGGCAGTTGCTTTCATGGCACGTTTCTTTTATACTGCCGTCTATCAAATTATGAAGGAGAACAATTACATGCAAGCATCTGATGCTTTCTCCCAACAGTATGAA
>Ga0209777_10001888_pt1 | contig 28863 bp, 22 predicted proteins | sample FrelakmetHBP12HB_FD_187147 | JGI IMG/M metagenome (GOLD analysis project Ga0209777, IMG submission 187147) | Freshwater lake sediment microbial communities from the University of Notre Dame, USA, for methane emissions studies -HBP12 HB (SPAdes)... | ecosystem: Environmental > Aquatic >...
TGTCTCCGGCGCTTTCACGACACCCAAGGCGGTCCTTCCTAATCTGGGAGGGGTATATACATACGGAATCCCCCTGGTCATCCAGGACAGGACCTTCGTAAACGATGCCACCACACCCCCGGGCGCGGGATTCACGGGTACTACTACCCCGTTGACGGCTACTGTAGACCCGCTCTGGTATAACGCCGCCCACACATGGATAGGAGGGACGGGCGTTATCCCGGCTGGCGGCAGTCTCTGGTACCCCCACGAGGTTATGCCGAACGAGGACATTTATGATCCGTCCGGGGCGAACCCCCTGGGCCGTTGGGACTACGGCCCCTGGCTGAACCCGGCGACTATCCCCATAAATCCCAACCTGCCGAGCCCCAGCATCACTCCGGAATTCTTCGCCGACACGATGATGGTCAACGGCACACCCTATCCGTATGTGACGCTGCCGCCCACGGCAGTTCGCTTTCAAATTCTGAATGCCTGCGACGATAGGTCACTCAACCTCTCGTTCTTCTTGGCCGACCCGACCAGTCCGAATCAGGCGGAAGTCAGGATAGTGCCGGCCGCCGCGGTTGCGGGCTATCCGGCGAATTGGCCGGCTGACGGCCGTGTGGGCGGGACAGTTAATCCCGCGGACGCCGGGCCTCCCTGGATTCAGATCGCCAATGAAGGCGGGTTGCTCCCGCAGGTAGCAGTAATCAACCCGCAGCCGGTCACGTTCGAGTACAGCCGGCTGGTCCCGACCTTCGGAAACGTCCTCAACCAGTCGCTTCTTTTAATGCCGGCCATGCGGGCAGATGTGGTAGTGGACTTCTCCGGTTTCGCGGGAAAGACCCTGATTCTTTACAACGATGCGCCGGCACCCATGCCCCTCTATGACGATCGCTACGACCTCTCTACGGGCAAGGATAGTTTCGTCACAACCGGCGGCGCACCGACGACTACGGCTGGTTTCGGGCCCAACACCCGGACGGTCATGCAGATTCGGGTGACAAATACTGCCCCAAGTCCGGCCTTTGACCTGGCATCGCTGCAGGCAGCCCTGCCGCAGGCCTACAAGGCCACCCAGGCGCCGCCCATCGTGCCGCAGGCAGCCTATAACGCGGCCTTTGGTACAGCTTACAAGGATCTCTTTGTCAGGAACACGGATAATAGTTTGAACCTCACCGGTACGCCTCAGGCCGTTAATAAGGTTAGGACTGTGATAGGGGGCTCCGGCTATACCACACCTCCGACCGTTAGGTTTGTCACTGCCGACGGAAGTGGATCAGGAGCCGCGGCAACGGCCTACCTTAATGGCGTTACGGGGGGGATCACGGTAACAGCAGGGGGCAGCCTCTATACCCTTCCGCCTGTAGTGGCCATCACACCTGCAGTGGGTGATGTCACCGGAACCGGCGCCACGGCCTTTTCGTCCATATCCGGCGGCTTGGTTACAGCCATCACGGTCGACCAGCCAGGCCACAATTACACTCTCAATCCGACGGTCACCCTGACCAGAGCAGCCGGTGACACGACCGGTACGGGAGCGACGGCGGCGGCCTTAATTTCCACCGGCGTTGTGTCCGATATCTTGGTCACCCTCCCAGGCGCGGGCTATACCAGGGCTCCTTTTGTGTATCTCAGCGGGGGCGGCGGTACGGGAGCTAATGCCGATGCCATGCTGGTCGGTGATGTCCCGATAGACATGAAGAACCTCACCGAAGGGTTCGACCCGTTCTACGGCCGGATGAACCTCCAGCTCGGCACCACCCCGGTTCCTCTAAACCCGACGGCACAGGCGCCGCAGGTGGCAGGCATAGCCTTCTATATCGACCCGCCGTCGGATTTCTGGTATGATAACAAGGTCCAGATCTTCCGCCTGGCGCATCTCGGTGTGGACAGCCATCCGATTCACTTCCACCTTGCGAACCTGCAGATAGTGAACCGGGTGGACGCTACTAACACCATCATGGCCCCCGACGCCAACGAAGTTGGCTGGAGGGAAACCATCCGGACGAATCCCTTTACGGACGTCATCTTGGCAGTGCAGCCGAAGTCGATGGTGCTCCCCTTTGCGATACCGAGGAGCAGCAGGTATCTTGACCCGACCTGCCCGCCGAATCAAACTTGCAATTGGGTGCAGCCGGCCCCTATCCCAGGGACGCCGACACCAGCCGGCATCACCAACGTGCTCACCGATTACAACTGGGAGTATGTCTGGCATTGCCACATCCTGGGCCATGAAGAATTTGACGGGATGCGGCCGATTGTGTTTAATCCAATTTTGATGAATACGCCAACAGCGCCCAATCCGCCGCTGATCCCAACCCCGCGGCCGCATCTAGCTGGTGTCCTTAACCTCGGGGTTTATAAAAATCCGGCAGTTACCTTTACAAGGGGAATCATTGCGAACCCCCCCGCGGGCACTCTCCATTACCGTTTCAGCACCAATGACGGCACTACCACTACGTTGCGACGGGATTACGCCACGGGCACGACCTGGGCCATGCCTGCCAACACACTCACCGCGGGCGCCTACACGCTGATCGTCGACGCGCGAATAAGTACGGTGGCGACAGACCCGCCGGATGCAACAGGGGTTTTAGACTTTTACGTCATCCCTCCTGTAGCGACGGGACTGACCTTGACTCCCAGTGTAGCAAGTGGTACATCCGCTGGCCCAATTACGTTTACCGCATTGGGATCGGGTTCTGCCAATTACCAGTACCGATTCAGTGTGAATGGCTCGGTGGTGCAGGACTACAGCACAACCGCCACATTCACGCTGCCTGCCTTAACGCCTGCGAACACTTACAGCATAAGCGTGGATGTACGAACCAATATAATGACAGCAACGCCGGACCGGACCCAATCTATTGCTGCATACGCTGTCCTAGCCCCAACCTCGCTGATGTATGCTGACTTCAGTTCGGGACTCTCCGGCATCTATCAATCGGGTGGCACTGCACCGGCTCAAATTAACGCGAGCCAGGCGCAGAGCATGGCAGCCGCAAATGGGCTATTGTACGCGTCCTTCGCGGGAACTGGCATCTCGGAATGGAATGGGACAACCTGGACTCCGATTAATCCCGCCACTTCTATAAACATGGTGGCCTCAGGTTCGAGTTTGTATGCCTCAGTTGCGGGCAATGGCCTCTGGCAATGGAATGGCAGCGCATTTAATAAAATAGGTACAGGCAATCCCGTGATCATGGTTGTCTCCGGTACGGATTTATACTCGAGCTATACGGGACAAGGCCTGTGGCACTGGAACGGCAGTTCCTGGAGTCAAATCGGTTCGGGTGATCCTGCAAAGATGGTTGTCTCCGGTACGGATTTATACTCGAGCTATACGGGACAAGGCCTGTGGCATTGGAACGGCAGCTCCTGGAGTCAAATCGGTTCGGGCGATCCTGCAAGCATGGTTGTCTCCGGTACGGATTTATACTCGAGCTATACGGGACAAGGCCTGTGGCATTGGAACGGAAGCTCCTGGAGTCAAATCGGTTCGGGCGATCCTGCAAGCATGGTTGTCTCCGGTGCGAATTTATATGCGGACTATACGGGACAAGGCCTGTGGCACTGGAATGGCAGCTCTTGGACTAAAATTGGTACGGGCGACCCTGCAAACATGATTGTATCCGGTTCGTTATTGTATGCAGACTACACGGGACAAGGCGTCTGGCTATGGAACGGCAGCGCCTGGACTCAGCTTACTACAGCCGATCCGACCATCATGGTGCCGGGCTTGTAAAGTCTAATGCTGTCACTTATGATTGATTTAGTCATCAATCAGTAACTTCTGCTTATCGGGGAGGGGTTCATCCCTCCCCGATCTCTCACTCGTCCTTACTAAATAATTGACAAAAAATAGGGGAAATTCGGGCAAAACGTGACTTGTCTGCTCTGATAAGAATTTCAGCCCTCTATCATTTCCTTGGCGGAAGGAATCCATTATGCCGCTCTCGGACAATTTAATGACGGCCAATCGCGATATGACAGGTTACATACACGAAGAGTATATAAAATCGTTATCAGATTTCGGCTCACCCGTCGCACTAGCACATTGCAACGGCTGGATTTTGAGAAGAAAGATCCCCGGCACAAATCTTTACGATGCGATGGGCAGCTATCCGCTCTTTTGCTGCAATGATTGGAAAAAATTGCATTTGGATTTAGAAAAGGTTGGAGATGATCTGATAAGTGTAACAATAGTGACAGACCCTATCGGAAACTATAATGAAGACATCCTAATACGATGTTTTGCGGATCTCGTTAAGCCTTTTAAAGAGCATTTTCTAATAGATCTGAAAGTTCCTTTAGAAAATCATGTTGATAAAAACCATTTGAGAAACGTTCGGAGATCTTTGTTAGAAGTCGATGTTGAAAAGTGCGAACATCACAATAAGGGCCTTTCTGATTGGATAAGTCTATATGCAAAGCTCATTAAGCGACATAACATCACTGGGATCCCGGCTTTTTCAGAAAAGTCGTTTGAAAAGCAATTTTATGTTCCTGGTCTCCACATTTTTCGTGCTTCGTATAGAGGGGAAACGATAGGAATGCTTCTTTGGTACGTCCAAGGCGAAGTGGGATATTACCACTTGGGCGCCTATAGCGAACAAGGATACAAGCTTCGAGCATCATTTCCATTGTTCTGGTTTGCTATAGATTGGTTTAAGAAAAAGGGCCTACCGTGGTTAAATCTCGGCGCTGGTGCTGGTGCAACAAATGATGGTTCTGACGGGTTGACGAGATTTAAAAAGGGGTGGGCAACGACAACCAGAATAAATTATCTTTGCGGACGAATTTTCAACATGAATAAATACTTAGAATTATCACAATCGAAAAATAGGTCATGCATTAATTACTTTCCCGCCTATCGCGCAGGAGAATTCAAATAGTGAGCGTGGAAGATAAGATTTACCTATCCATTGTAAAGCATTACGAGGAATGTTTAGAAAAATACGGGGATAACCATCTCGGCGTTGACTGGCCGAAGATGGAAGATGTAGATAAGCGCTACAAAGTAATGATTGAGGTAATTCCAGATATCCATAAGAACGAGATAAATAAACTACTTGACTTTGGATGCGGAGCATCACATTTGTATGAATATATTGTCCAGCATTGTTTTCAGGAAAGAATAATATATAGCGGTTTAGATCTTTCGCGTAAATTTATAGACTTATCACAAAAGAAATATCCAGATTTGGATTTCTATTGTTTAGATGTTTTGGAAGACAGAGATAGCCTTCCGGATTTTGATTATATAGTAATGAACGGTGTTTTTACTGAAAAAAGGGAGCTTACATTTGATGAAATGTTTGAATATTTCAAGAGAGTGATCCATTATGTCTTCAAGAAGGCGACCAAAGGGATAGCTTTCAATGTCATGTCAAAGCACGTGGACTGGGAAAGGGACGATTTATTTCACCTCCCTCTAGATACATTGGCCTCTTTTCTAACTGCAGAAATATCAAGGAATTTTGTGGTTCGAAATGATTATGGCTTGTATGAATACACAACTTACGTATACAAGAATCGATAAATGGCAAGAGTCATCATATTTGGAATAATGGATTTTGCGTCTCTTGCTCATTTCTATCTGGATTATGATAGCGATCATGAGGTTGTTGCATTTACAGTGACCAGAGAGTTCCTACCGTCGGAGCATAGATTTGAAGGTCTTCCAGTAGTTCCGTTCGAAGACGTCGAAAAATCATTCCCACCTTCAGAATATTTCTTTTTCGTGCCCATGTCGCATAGAAAAATGAACCTGATGCGCGAAAATATTTATAACCAAGTAAAGTTGAAGGGTTATAATCTAATTTCGTATATAAGCTCGAAAGCGACAACTTTTCAAAACGTCAAGATTGGGGAGAATTGCTTTATTCTTGAAGACAACACAATTCAACCCTTCGCTGTAATAGGCAATAATGTAGCGATGTGGAGTGGTAATCATATTGGGCATCACGTACAAATTAAAGATCATGTATTCATAACCTCTCATGTTGTCCTTTCTGGTCACTGCATTGTTGAACCTTATTGTTTCTTTGGTGTCAATTCAACAATTCGTGATGGCCTCCACATAGCAGAAGGGTCTCTGGTAGCCATGTCTGCCTCTGTAATAAATGATACTGAACCATGGGGCGTTTATAAGGGAAATCCGGCGAGAAAGGGTGCTGTTTTAAGCAAAGATTTGGACTTCTAAATATTGAGTTGAGGCATGAAGTGGATTAAGAAAGGGCTGATCTTCCGTCCAGATAAAAATTACGACTGGATGTTGACCCATGCACAAGTGCCCATTGTCGACGCGATTGATGAAAACAATTTACGGATATATTTCGGTACGAGAGACGCGGAAAACCGAACAGTTACGACTTTCATAATGGTGGCCGCTGATAAACCAGAGAATGTACTCTATGTTCATGACAGGCCCGTACTTGGCTTAGGAAAGTTAGGGTGTTTTGATGATAGTGGGGCAATGCCCACATGGATTGTTAATTATGAAGGTCGTAAGTATCTTTATTATATAGGGTGGAATGTTGATAAAACTGTGCCCTATAGAAATTCGATAGGGATTGCTGTTAGCGACGATGGCGGTTGGTCGTTCAAGAGGCTTTTCGAGGGTCCGATCATAGACCGAACTCACTTGGAACCCCATTTTGCGGGAACAGCCTGCGTGCTCGTCGATGGTGATCTGTGGCGAATGTGGTATATGTCAACAGAACGTTGGGAAATGCTTAATGGACGGCCAGAACCATTTTACAACATAAAATATGCAGAATCACGGGACGGAATTAATTGGGATAGGAAAGGAACAGTGTGCATAGATTTCAAATCCACTGATGAGGGAGGAATTTCAAAAGCATCTGTTACTAAAGAATGTGGCTTATATCGGATGTGGTATTCTTTCAGAGGCGCCACGAATTATAGAGAAGACAAGAATTATAGTTACCGTATCGGCTATGCGGAATCTACTGATGGAATAAATTGGAATAGAAAAGACGAAATCGTTGGCATCGATGTCTCTGATGCAGGCTGGGATTCTGAGATGATTGAGTATCCCCATGTTTATGTTCATAAAGGAAAGAAATTTATGGTCTATAACGGTAATGCTTTCGGAAGGTCTGGATTTGGCTATGCAATTCTTGAAGAATAACCTGCACTCCTTATCAATATTTAGTGGAAGTCCTGCGTTCGAGAACATTCTTCACGTTGGTCGCCCCAACATAGGCAACCGTCAGCGTTTCCTCTACCTTATGAATAACATGCTGGATCGGAGATGGTTTACTAATGAGGGGCCTTATGTAAAAGAATTCGAAGGCAAAATTGCTGAATACCTGGGCATCAAACATTGCATTGCCATGTGCAATGGCACCATCGCTTTGGAGATTGCCATTCGTGCCTTGGAATTGAAAGGTGAAGTGATCGTTCCATCTTTTACGTTCATAGCTACTGCCCACAGTCTTCAGTGGCAGGAAATTACTCCTGTATTCTGTGATATCGATAATCGCAACCATCACCTTGATCCTACAATGGTAGAGAAGATGATAACCCCGAGGACATCCGGGATACTTGGTGTGCATACATGGGGAAGACCCTGCGACATTGAAGCGCTGTCAGATTTAGCTCAGAAACGCAATTTAAAACTGCTATTTGACGCAGCGCATGCCTTTGGATGTTCGCACAACAAAAGAATGATCGGTAATTTCGGCAGCGCGGAGGTTTTTAGCTTCCATGCCACCAAGTTCTTCAACACCTTTGAAGGTGGGGCTATCGTCACCAACAATGATGATCTGGCAAAAAAAATGCGCCTCATGAAAAATTTTGGCTTTGCCGGGTATGACAATGTCATCTATATCGGGACAAATGGCAAGATGAACGAAGCCGCAGCAGCCATGGGTCTCACCAATATGGAAAGTTTGGATGAATTCGTAGCCGTTAACCGCAGCAACTACGAGTGTTACTTTTCATGTCTAAAGGATATTTGCGGAATCAAAATCCTCCGATATGAAAATAACGAAAAACGAAACTACCAGTATATCATCCTGGAAGTTGACGAAGTTGAGTCAGGATTGAGTCGAGACGAACTCTTGAAAGTCCTTCATCGCGAAAATATTTTGGCCCGGAGTTACTTTAATCCCGGGTGTCATCGGATGGAACCATATCGGTCCTATTTCCCCCATGCTCATTTGTTACTGCCTCAAACGGAAAAAGTGGCTCAACGTGTCCTGGTTTTACCCACAGGCACGGCCGTCACCCCTGATCAAATCTCAATCGTCTGCTCAATCATCCGCACAGCAATAGAAAACGCCCCGAAGGTCAAAGAAAGGCTGCAAGCCCTTTGAGTTCTCAACAAGACAAAGAGTAGCCTTTGAGCCTCAAGCACAATATTCTAGCCAACTACGTCAGTCAAATTTACATTACACTGATCGGCATCGTCATATTGCCCCTTTACATTAAGTATATGGGCGCCGAGGCGTATGGATTGGTTGGCTTTTTTACGATGTTGCAAGCGTGGTTCAACCTGTTGGACTTGGGACTTACGCCCACCATGGCCCGAGAAACAGCGCGCTTTCGTGGCGATGCAATGGACGTCCTCAGCTACCGACGCTTAGTGAGAGCACTGGAGGGCGTATTTCTTGCGGTAGCCGTGACTGGCGGCGCAGCCATGTTTGCAGCCGCGGGGTATATCACCCGCGACTGGCTGAAAGCGACTCAACTGCCCATTGCCGAGGTGCAAACAGCAGTGCAACTGATGGCGGCAATTATTGCCATGCGTTGGATGTGCGGCCTGTATCGCGGTGCAATTACCGGGTCCGAGCGGCTGGTGTGGCTGGGGTGGTATAACTCATTGATTGCCACTCTGCGTTTTGTTGGCGTGCTGCTAGTGTTGATATTTATTGGGGCGACGCCGACTATGTTTTTCAGCTACCAGTTCTGTGTGGCTGTAGTGGAGCTGGCATGTTTGTCGTTTTATGCCTACCGCCTATTGCCAATCATTCCCCAAAACAAACGGTTGCCTTGGTCCTGGGAACCGCTAAAACCAGTGCTCAAATTTTCGCTCACTATTGCCTTCTCGTCCTCGGTGTGGGTGCTGGTAACGCAGACCGACAAAGTGGTGCTCTCCAAACTCTTGCCCTTGGCCGAATACGGCTACTTCACACTGGCTGTTCTGGTAGCTGGCGGCGTGATGCTGATAAGCGGCCCGATCAGCGGAGCGATCATGCCGCGCATGGCGAAATTGGAAGCGGAAGGCAAACATGCTGACCTGATTCGTGTTTATCGTCAGTCCACGCAACTGGTTGCAGTGATAGCAAGTGCAGCGTCAGTTACCTTGTTGTTCTATGCCGAGCCCCTTCTGTGGGCATGGACGGGCGATAAAATCCTGTCGTACCGAGTGGCACCTATTTTGATATTGTATGCTATCGGCAACGGCATTTTGGCGGTCTCCGCTTTCCCATATTACCTTCAATACGCCAAAGGTGACTTGCGGCTTCACTTGATAGGCAGTGCGGTGTATATGGCACTGCTTATTCCCTCCATTATCTGGGCTGCGAGCCAATACGGGGGTGTTGGTGCAGGTTATGTCTGGTCAATTATAAATCTGATTTTCTTCGTTGCGTGGCTGCCGCTTATTCACCGTAAATTCACGCCGGGGCTAAACTGCAAATGGTATTTCCAAGATGTTTTGATAATTTATTTGGCAGTTGCAATAGCGGGTTATTGCTTAAATGCAATATTGCCTCATAGCAATAGCCGAGGGTGGGAAATAGCTGCTGTGATGGGTTTTGGTTTTCTGTTATTGCTGGCTGGCGCTTGTGCATCGTCTGCTGTTTGGGAATGGGCAAAATGGCTGTTTCACTATCGGCCAACGAAACAGGAAGAATTGGTTTGATACAACAAGAGAAAATACCAAAGGTTTCGGTATGTGTTGTTACATATAACCAAGAGAAATACATTCGCCAGTGTCTGCAGAGCATCATGGATCAAGAGACGGATTTTAACTTTGAAGTGATTGTAGGGGATGACTGTTCAACGGACGGCACACGGACGATTGTCCAGGAGTTTGCGGAGCGGTATAAGGGGATAGTAAAGACAATATTTCAGGAGAAAAATACGGGTGGAACAAAAAATTACTTAGATGTTCATGGGGCAGCCCTCGGTGAATACATAGCGCATATCGATGGAGATGATTTTATGCTTCCTGGTAAATTAAGGATGCAGGTAGAAGAACTAGACAAAAATCCCGACTGTGCGATATGCGTTCATGCGATGAGGCAATTTGATGAGCGTAATCAGCGCTATCTAAAGCTCTGGCCGAGAGCAATCCCGAGGAAAAGCGACATCACCTTCTTGTTGATGAATCTCACTTTTTTTGCTCACTCCAGCAAAATGTATAGAGCAGAGTGCCGCAATGGCTTCGAGTTACCAACGAAACAAGTCATTGATTGTTACTTTCATGTGCATAATGCATTGTCAGGTAAAATATTATATTTGAATGATGTCCTTGGGGTTTATAGGTTAAATATTGGGGTTTCTGCAACTGAAAACAATAATCGTTCTGTTTATATAATACGTGCACCGTGGATGATTGGATCGATCATTGAAGCAATTGAGTATGCCGGCCGTTCAGGAGTTGAAGCAGACTTTGTAAATAAAGCAAAGTCAAAAGCTTATTTTGATTTTTCACGCGGCCACTTGCTGGCAAAGGATTTTATAAGTTTTCAACTTTTAATAAACAAATCAGATGAGACTGCTAAGTTAAATAATATTCAATATTTTTTTAAGCTTTTCTCAGGCGTGCCAAGTTTTCTTTCTTTCTTGGTGCGCTTGAGAGCAGACGTGAAAACAGTCTTGATAGAAAGATTCGGAAAATGAACATCTTGCGTATATATACCTGAATCCGTGGCATTAAGAACAAAAATCTTGCATAGCTGCGCAAAGTGGCAGTGTTTCGAAAATGTCTGCGTAGTTTATAATTTTTTGCATAAATTCATCAGAGCTAGAACAAGTAGAGAAAAGGCGCTTTTCCTTTACAGAGTTTGTGCCCAACAAACTTTAGGTGAAAGGAGGAAGCGCCTTGAAACTGGAGGAAATAGGTTTGACAACGGTTAATTGTAAAGTAATGCATTTTTCAACCACTTTTCTTGAATATGACATTTCGATTTCAATCGATGAATCGGTTCCGAATCGGGTAAAAGGCTTATGACTAGTTCATTTCACCTCTATGGATGGTCGTTTTGTGAAAAGCTTATGCCGCTCCCATGTGATTTGATTACACCAATCCCTTACCCTTCCTCATGCTGGTTTCACCAGACTGCTTACCCGAAGGAGAGTGAAGGACATCTGCCGGAACAGGGCGTCAACGGCTATGCCTTCGTTGATGGTTGGGCCTTGGCGTCGAATTGGGAAAGCAGTTCATGATTGATCAGACGCGTGGTATCGTGAGAGGCCCTGCGCCTCAACCGGGAAAAGGTGGAATGATCGGGGGAGCGCTGATCAAAGGAAAGACCAAGAAACTTTTGAAGGATATCATGTTATTGATCTGGGTTTTCAATTCAGTATTGGAGTAGATATGAGACCATTGTTGGAGCAGGAGGCATTTCATGAGGAGCAGGGTCGGATAGGCCTCATTGCCACAGAAGAGGGAGAATGTCGCACTGCCGCTGATTTATCTTATGCACAGCAGCGTTGATCTCCATTCTGCGCGGTTAGGGTAGGGTGTCTTGCTTAGAGTAATGATGCTATTAATGGTTGTTCATAGGCCATTTATAAAATTAGATCTGTTTTCCTTGAAACCATTCATGCTGGGCATGGCAGCGGTCGCCGGGGTGCTGCTGTTAAGGAATTTGTCCAGACAAACGGGTGAATTTAATATCCGCATTGCTCCCTTTATTTTGCCCATGACAACTTTTGTCATCGTGGCTGGCATTTCCGGAATTGCCTCCGAAGATATTGAAAGAAGTTTTGTGTTAATAGCGGCTATTTTGGTTTGCTTCACCCTCTATTGGCTCATTTATACACTTGCTAGATCAACGCCGAATAAGATGATCTTGGCTTCAATATGTCAGGCAGGGGTCATCCTTGGTATTGTCTCAATGACCTTGTACATCTTGGATCTGACAGGACTCGTAACGGATCTTGACTTTGTGTTTTATGGTAATCCCAACTTGGGTGAATTTTCCGGTGCAGGTAGGATGATCGGTCTGAACAACGACCCAAACTTTTCTGCTATGGATATTTCCTTCTATTTAATGGTGTCATTGGTCGCGATGCTCTGGCCTGACACGGAATGGAAATTACGTACGACAGCAATGTTGAGCAGTCTGTTTACTGGGCTTTGTATATTTGCAACCTTGTCACGCGGTGCTATATTCGGGGTTGTCATCGGCTTTGTTTTTTTCCTGCTGATATACCCTTATCGGAATTTGAGAAGCTTGGTTCGTTACGGATGGCTATCGGCGACATGGGTAGGCGTTTTCTTACTCTTCATCTACTGGGTGGTCCCCCAAGATTCGATTAACTTCGCACTCGAAAGAATCATGAATGTATCGTATTCTGAGGAGCTTGAGCTTGGCGGGCGACCGGCTCTCTGGCTGGCTAACCTAGATCTTTTTTTGGATCATCCACTCCTTGGCGTGGGCTTGGGAAACAGTATGATCTACACCGAATATTTCAGCTACGGTTACACGGTTCAGTATGCACACAACAGTTTTCTTGAAACATTAACGGAAACAGGCATTATTGGCTTGGGGATATATATTTGGGTATTTAGCTTAATCCTCAGACTTATCTGGCGGGCGCGCCACCTCTGCGTGCAGTCAGACGACTGCATTCTGGTCTCCGCACTAATCGTGGCAAATGTAACTTTGCTGATTCAGCTCCAGTTTTTGAGTGCCCTGTATGACCCCGTGGTATGGGGGTTGTGGGCGGTAACTGCCGGCGTAGCGATGCGATTGAAAAAAAGGTTGTGTTGATATGGAAAAGCCAAGATTGCTTTACGTTTCAAGCCGCTATCCAGGCATAGGTGGCGGGGAGACGTACCTGCTTGAACTGGCAAAGGGACTGAGCGCAGAATTTTGCGTTTGCTTTGTTGAAGCGGGCGGGAATGATGAGCTGGCGAACCAGATTATCGAACTTGGTTATCCGCTCGCACGGCTCAACTACTATTTGTTTTCAGCGAGGAAGGCGGCGTTACAGTTAAAGGGGATTTGTGAGCGGTGGAATATTGACCTGATTCATTTGAACAATCGTCGGGATGCTCTGCTGGCATACTACCTCCCTGACGTACCAAAGGTGATGACCATCCACACTAACTTTTTTGCCTCTGCCTTGGGTTTGTCACAAAATCTGCGCAGTCTGATTATGTTAACGGTTCTGAGATTAGCGAAGAATTCTATTCAGAGATATATAACAGTGACCCAGTACAGCGCTGACCGTCTGTCAATGTTTCTGGGTTTAACTGTTCAACATCGAGTGCGTTCAATCTACAATGGTTTGCGCCTGCCGCAAACAACGAATTCTCCTCCAATAGCTCAACGGCGGTTGATTTGCAGTGTTGCAAGTATTTACCGTAATAAGGGATTGGAGTTTCTAATCAGCGCGCTTGCACTTTTGACTGAATTGCCATGGGTGTGTCAGATTGTTGGTGACGGCCCAGATCGTAGTCGGCTGGAATCATTGGTTCGTCGCCACCAACTCCAAAGCCGCATTAGTTTTACAGGCACACTGCCTCGTGAGCAGGTGTTTGAGATTTTGGCGCACTCCCGTATGGTTGTGTTGCCTACGCTCTATGAAGGATTTCCGTACTCGCTCTTGGAGGCCATGTCACTGGGAGTGCCAATTATTACCACACGAGTACTGGGATTGCCTGAAATAATTCCGGAAGGGAAAAATGGAATCTTGGTCTATCCTCGTGATGTGAGTGGCTTGGCTGATGCTATACGTGTTTTGCTTGTCGATGATGAACTGGCTGATTCCATGGGACGCGAAGGCAGGCGATTGGTGGAAGCACGGTTTTCGTTACAGAGCATGGTTGAGCAGACGCGCCAAGTGTACAAAGAATTGCTCAGGGAAACAGGTTAACGTGTAAAGGTTGACGTTGAGCATTTCGGTGCCTTGCCAAAACTCCTGATGCAGGCCTGATAGATTATGATTAGAAAACATTTACGAATGATACGAACAACCGCATTTTTAGTGCGTTACTTACGTTACTTTAAAAATTGGCCTGAGTTAGTATTCTTGATTGCGAAAGGCAAAAAGCCGACAAAGATTAACCTAAGAAACGGTATTGTGATCGAAGCACCCCCAAATAATAGTCTCCTTGAAATGACGATGGAAATGTTCATAACGAATGTCTATACCCCTCCGGATTTGACAATAGAAGCCAACGATGTCGTGGTGGATATAGGAGCGAATATTGGTGTCTTTGCAATCTATGCGGCAGGCAAGACACAGAATACAATCTATGCGTTCGAGCCATTTCTAGAGAATGTTGAATTCCTAAAGAAAAATACTGACGTAAACGATTGTCGTAATATTGTCATAGATTGTCTTGCTCTATCTGACAAGAGCGCGATCGGAAAATTGTATATCAGTGAGATAAGTGCAGGGCATTTAATGTTTGACCATAATGTCAAAGGGAAACTTCATGATTACATTGAAGTGCAAACAAAGACCTTGGAAGACATCATGAGGGATCACTCGATAGACAAAATAGATTTTTTGAAACTAGATTGTGAAGGATCGGAAGGTCAAATATTGAAGGCAGCTTCTAGTAATTGCCTAGGAAAAATAGCGAAGATTGCAATGGAATTTCACGATAATGTATCACTTCTCAAACATGATGAGATAAAGAAGTTATTAGAAGATCATGGATTTTCATGCAGCCTAAATTGGGACGGAAAATCTCAATTTGGCTATTTATATTCCAGAAGGTATTGATGCCACCCCCATGGTTTTCTGTCTCCGCGTTCTTGAGCTCGCAGTGTATTGCGGCCTTTGAGCCAGTTCCTCTTTTAATCGAAAGGATGCTCGACCTATCATGCTTCATCTTTGGCCGGAATAAAATATGCGTATCGGGATAGATGCCCGCCTGCTTACCTACCGTCGCGGTATTGGTAACTTTGTTTACAACCTGCTGGCCGAATTGGCGAAAGGACCGGGAGACGAGCAGTATATTTTATATGTGGATAATGTGCAGGCAGCGCAGTCTGCGCCTCAAGATCCACGATTTGTGGTTCGGATGATTGGGCCGTGACTCGCTGGGGTATGAAATGAGACCTGAACATGGATCCGCTCAGGGAGCACATCTGACCAAGGCACTGGTGTTAGCAGAGGCTATCTAAACTAAACCGAAAGGGTGCTGCTGAAAAGAAGCGAAAAACTCTTTACACAACCTATTCAGGAAAACCGTCTCAATCTCCTTGTGGGCAATGTCCCGAGGGAGGTCTTTGATAAACGATCCAGGGAGAATATCGGAGTTGTGCAAAACTCTCACTCCTGTTGGCACCTGATTGCTCAACATTTAATGATTATTGACAAATATAAAGAAGGAACTTATTTATTATGATAATTGGTATTGATGCGAGATTCGCGATTCATAATCGTAGAGGCATCGGAACCTATGCCCTCAATCTCATCCAAAATCTCGCCAAAATAGATTTTAAAAACAAATACATTCTCTATACCGACCAAGACGATAGCGATCATGTCCTTCCTCAAAAAAGCAACTTCAAAATAAGAAAAATGAGTCCTTCAAATTATCTCGTTTGGGAGCAGATCATTTTGCCCATACAGGCTAAAAAAGACGCTATTGAGGTTCTACATTGTACTGGAAATACAGCACCAATATTTTTGGATAAGCGAATAAGATTGGTTACTACAATACATGATGTGATGTTTCTAAAAGATTATTCTGAATTGCCCAAGTCCGCATCTCTGTATCAGAGAACTGGCAGACTCTACAGAAAGACAATCGTTCCAAGAACCGTTAAGCGTCTATCTATGGCATTAACTGTCTCAGAGTTCTCTAAAAGTGATATTATAAAGCATATCCCAAATCTGGGTCATGAAAGGATAAAAGCAATTTATGAAGCTGCCAATGAAAATTATCGCCGTATTGATAAAACCTTAGCTTTACAGAAAGTTAACAGCAAATTTGGTATTGACGGCAATTATATATTGACACTGGGTGCATTAGACCCGCGTAAGAATACCGAGTTAGTCATTAATCAATATATCGAATTAAGAAATGCAAGTAAAATGAAAGAAAAATTATTGATTGTCGGTATGCCAAACGGGAGACAGACCAAATTTTATAACATTGTCCGGGAATCCAATTTTAGAGAGGATGTCATATTTACTGATTTTGTTTCTGAAAAGGATTTGGCTTTCTTATATAACGGCGCCACGATATTTTTATACCCATCATTATATGAGGGGTTTGGTATCCCCCCTCTCGAAGCCATGGCATGTGGCGTTCCTGTAATTACATCGAATACGACTTCAATCCCTGAAGTTGTTGGGGATGCTGCTTTTCTGATAAATCCAAAGAATGGTGAAGAACTGAAATCGGCGTTGATGAAACTCTTGAATGAAGAGAGCCAACGGAATATTTTGATAACCCGTGGATTAGAACGAGCAAGGAAATTTTCATGGACAAAAATGGCTGAAGAAACTCTGATAATATATGAAAGCGTCTATAACGAGTGATTATTATCGTACATGCCCATTGAGGACCATATAACGAAGGAAAATAGGAATGCGTAAATTTACAAAAGGCCTTATAGGAAGGTTAAGGCTTCTTTCTTTTTGGCTTGTCAGAAAAGATGTGCGGGAAAGAGTCAGCCTTGTAGAACTTATAAAGCATTGCATGACCCCTCGATGCGAGAATATTGCTCCCAGATTCTCTGAGCGCAAATATGAAGACGATGAATATGTATATTATTCCATAAAGGGATTCAATAGACTTTTCGGTTATCCTAAGGAGTTACCTTATCATAATTTTGCTCAGGTAATTTCTGAAGGCTTTTTGAAATATCACTGGCATTACTATGAGATACCTCAGACAAAAATAGAAGAGGGTGATGTTGTAGTAGATTGTGGAAGCGCAGAAGGTTTCTTTGCTTTTAAACATGCAACTTATTGTAAGCACATTTATTGTATTGAACCACTCCCAGTATTTAACAGGGCATTGCACAAATTGTATGACAATTTAAAAAATGTTACGGTCATTCAAGCAGCAGTGTCAAATGAAGTCGGTAATTTATATCTGTCCCCATCATCTATAAGTTCTACATGTAGATTAGTCCCTGCCTATGAGAGCGACATATGCGTCGAAGCGGTAACATTAGATTCCCTCTTTGCTGCAAGATCAATAAATATTGATTATCTGAAGGCGGACCTTGAAGGTTTTGAGGAAATGATGATTAAAGGAGGGTTAAAAACGATAAAAATGAGCAAACCTAAAATAGTTATAACGACTTATCACCCAGGACAAAATTACCGTGCTCTAATCAGACTCGTGCGAGACGTTGTCCCTGACTATAAATATCTCGTGAAAGGTATTGAAGAAAATGCGGGGAATCCCGTTATGCTGCATATGTGGTGTTAATGAAGATTCTTTTTATTTCATCGCGGCTTCCATACCCGGCGGTCAAAGGCGACCAGGTCATCCTGTACAATCGCTTAAAGCATCTTTCAAGAAAACATGAAATTACACTCCTGACATTCTACCAGGATGATCGAGAGTTGAAATACCTCGAAAAAGTTAAGCAATACTGTGAAAATATTGAAACGGTAAAAATGGCTCCCTTTGAATCCGTTATAAATGTGCTGCTTTTGAGCGCCTTTTCAAAGCTTCCCCTTCAATCCATATACTTCAAATCGAATAAATTTAAACAGCGCCTCAACCGAATTCTGGACTCGGCTGATTTCGATATCGTCCATACCTATATGCTCCGCATGGCGGAGTACGCCCGGCATATCGATAAGCCTAAAGTCTTGGACCTGATCGATTCCATGCAACTAAATTTAGAGAAAAGACTTGCTCTTGAGAAATATCCAAAGAAATTTCTCTATGCCGAAGAACTGAAACGCATGATGTTGTATGAGAAGAATATTGTAAACGAATATGAAGCATCGATCGTTGTTTCAGAATCGGACAGAGATTACATTGCTTCAGATAAAGTGATGGCCGTCCCGTTAGGCATCGATATCGATAAATACAGACGAGATTCACCATTACCTGATAACAAAACGATTATTTTTTCCGGCAACATGGCATATTACCCAAATGAAAGTGCAATTATGTGGTTTTTAAAAAAATGTTTTGAGTCAATAAGAAAGAGTGTGCCGGAAGTCAGACTAAAAATTGTTGGAATCAATCCCAGCAATAATATTAAAAGATTTCACGATGGAAAAACAATTTTAGTAACCGGCTTTGTGGAATCGATAGTTAATGAAATAATAGCTTCTCAAGTTGCAATTGCACCGATGCACTCCGGCTACGGAATGCACATCAAGATTTTAGAAGCCATGTCATGTGGGTTGCCTGTTGTAAGCACGTCTTCAGGTGTGGGGGCAATAGAGGCCATTAGCGGCACTGACGTTATTGTCGCAGATGATCCTGTGAGTTTTTCCAACCACTGTGTAGGTCTGTTGCAGAACTATGAAAAGGCGCAGAATATAGGAATCGCCGCAAGAAAGCTGATTGTTGAAAAGTATAGTTGGAACACTCACGCTGAGAAGCTTGAAAACATATATCTCACCGCAATTAGACAATTTAGGACGGCAACACAATCCAGTTACGATTCAGGGAGAGATAAACTAGTTTAGACATCAAAACCGCACACCATGCAGAGCCTATGTGTTATTAAAAATTTCAGCTTGAGGTCAGTATGCATTTGATTCATCGTAAGACCTGTCGTGTATGTGGCTCATCGGAGCTAACCAAAGTTATTGATCTTGGCGACCAATACCTGCAAGGATCCTTTGTGAAGCCCGGCAAAGAGATGCCATCGAGCAGGAGGATACCGATGTCTCTTTTCCGTTGCGACCCAACGAAAGATGAGCGGGCATGCGGTCTTTTGCAGATGAGGCATTCCGTGCCGCCGGAGGTTCTCTATTCGGCATACTGGTACCGTTCAGGAACAAACAGCACTATGAGGAATCACTTGCAAAGTATTGCTGAACAGGCTGCCTCGGTTATTGCTAAACCTGCGGCGCGCGTGCTTGATATAGGCTGCAATGACGGGACGCTATTAAGCTACTACCCGAAGGAGTATGAGAAATATGGGATTGATCCCTCCGATGTCACATGCGAGATCACAGAAGAATTCACGGTAGTCCAGGATATCTTTCCTTCAGAGGAATTGACGAAAAAATTAGGGGGACAGCGTTGCGATATAGTTACGTCGATCGCCATGTTCTATGATGTCGAAAGTCCCATCGAATTTGTCAGAGAGATTAAGAAAATTCTTACGCCGGAAGGTATCTGGATTTTTGAGATGTCATATATGCCGACTATGCTTAGAATGAATTCCTACGATACTATCTGTCATGAACATCTGGAGTATTACAGCCTGGCCGTTGTTGAATATCTCGTGAAGATGGCGGGAATGAAAATCCTCAATGTTGAGCTTAACAGTATAAATGGCGGCAGTCTGCGTTGTTATGCCGGTCATGTGGACAACTTTTTATATAAAAGCAATGAGTACACTCAGAATATTAAGAAACTGCGTCAAGAAGAATTTGACATGGAGTTGGATACCGACAAACCTTACAAAAACTTCCAGGATCGTATCAATCGCCATAAGGAAGAGTTGAGTAGTCTCTTGAGAAAGTTGAAAAAAGAGGGCAAGAGGATCCACATTTATGGAGCTTCCACCAAAGGTAACACCATCTTGCAGTGGTGTGGAATAGATCAGCGGATTATCGACTATGCAGCTGAGCGTAATCCTGACAAATATGGAGCTTTCACTCTCGGCACCGATATTCCCATCATCAGCGAAGCGGAATCACGCGAGATGAATCCTGACTATTATCTTGTATTACCTTGGCACTTTAAAGAAGAATTCATCGAGCGCGAAAAAGAAATGTTGGAGAGAGGTGTTGGATTTATTTTTCCACTTCCTACAATTGAAATTATCAAGAAGTAGGAGAAGAAGAAAGGCATGGCAAAAAAACGAGCGCTCATTACAGGGATATTTGGGCAGGATGGGAGCTATCTTGCAGAATATCTTTATCGCGCGGGGTATGAGGTTCACGGTGTCGAGAAATACCCGCTGACCGATAATGCAAGACTTCTTTGCGAACATCTAAAGAAGAAAGGCATTTCGTCTCTTTCTCTCCATAATTGTGACCTTAATTCTTATGCAGAAGTAAGGGAATTAATGAATGGAATACAACCGGACGAATGTTATCATCTTGCTGCATCGCATTATTCTTCAGAAGTTTCTGATAGCGAAAGAATGCTGGTAGACCGCGAGCTTTTTCACAATAATGTATTGTCTTCTCTAAATTTAATAAGTGCTATCAGCGAAACATCCCGCCATACAAGATTTGTTTTGGCTGGTTCTTGTTTAATGTTTGAGGAATCTGATCAATCACCACAGCATGAATATACGCCCTATGCCGCGGGCTCCATGTATGGTCTTTCGAAAATAACGGCAAGTAAAGTTCTCAATTACTTTCGTGAAATACATTGCCTACATTTATCAGTTGCAATCTTATACAACCATGAGTCTCCACGAAGGCAGGAGACATTTATTTCAAAAAAGGTAGTAAGTAACCTGGTAAAGGTCAAACGCAATGAGATGTCAGATTTTTATGTCGGTGATCTGTCCGCAATCAGGGACTGGGGTTACGCAAAAGATTACGTGTATGGCATGTGGCTAATGTGTCAGCAAGATAAACCCCAAGATTACATATTGGCTACAGGTACGGGTCATAGTGTTGAAGAATTTTTAGTTTATGCCGCTCAATTATTGGAACTGGATCACAAAAGTTGTGTAATGGCAAAGGAAGAATTAATAAGAAAACCTCTAAAGACAACTCTAATAGGCGATCCAACTTTGGCAAAATTAGAGCTAAGGTGGAGTCCTGCTGTCAGCTTTAAAGAACTTATAGAAATTATGGTTATAAATGAAATTGAGGGAGAATTAGATTGATAGCTTGTTATAGAGTTGGTGCGGGCATTAGAACTCTACCGGCATATAAGCGATTTTAAGGATGCATTGGATTGGCATCAAAATTTAATTAAAAGAAAAAGCGCAAGTTCTGCACCGGTGCATCCCACATCTAATAACTGTTAGCCGATATCATAATATCATACGGTTTCCTTAGCAGGTTTAAATTTTATGGCAAAGGTTTTTCCTAAGAAACAAGTAGCACTTCTTGTAGGCGATATCATACTCATCGTTGCCTCATTATATTTGGCGCCAGTAATTCGGTTTGTAATTGTTCTTGATCCTGCTCACGTATTTGAACCAGTAGATGTTGTAGCGGTTCTTATTTATTTGCTTAGTTTCTATGTCTTCGATTTTTATAATTTAGAAGAACTCAGAAGTAGCCGTTACATACTGAGATTTTTTCTTGCCACAACTGTTGCATCAGTATTTATATCTGCAATTTATTACATTTTCCATGTTCGTCCGGGTTCGCTAATTCTTTTCATAAGCAGCATATTAATCTGTCTTTTCCTCCTCGGCTGGCGATATTTTTTTGATGTGTTCTTTAAATATTCTGAAAAACCACACCGTCTCCTTATTATTGGCGCGGGAAAAACCGGCAGTAATTTATATGCGATGTTGAAAGCGAATAAAGATTATGAAGTTGTGGGTTTTCTGGATGATGACGAAAAAAAATGGGGTATGTCTTTCGGGAATGCCTCAGTTATCGGTGGCACGGGAATATTGTCAACCGTGGTTAAGGAGTTAAGAATTGATAACGTAATCATTGCCATTACGCGGGTGATTCGCCCGGAGGTTTATAAAAAGTTGGTGGAGGCTAAGTTTAATGGGACAGCCGTTTATGAAATGCCAAGCTTTTATGAAAAGGTTGCGGGTAGGATACCCGTTTTGCATACGAACGAGATGTGGCTTGGATATGCCGATATCTATGGAGTGAAAAGTAATTTATATAACGCAAAGGTGAAAAAGATTATCGACAAGGCATTCGCGATTATAGTGTTGTTATTTGCGGTTCCCATTATGTGTATTGTTGCGCTGATGGTTAAGATGGATACCAGAGGTCCGGTCATTTACAGGCAAAAGCGGGTTGGTTTCACGGGGGTGAACTTTGATCTGATAAAATTTCGATCCATGAAGATTGATGCTGAAATTAATGGCGCCGTTTGGGCACAACAGAATGATTCACGCATCACAAGGGTTGGGCGAATCATCAGATTTTTGAGAATTGATGAGCTTCCGCAGTTATGGAATGTTTTGAAAGGGGAATTGAGCCTTGTGGGGCCGCGTCCGGAGAGACCTGAATTTGTCGAAAATCTGACGTTGGAAATACCATACTATTCTCTGCGGCATTCCGTGAAGCCCGGTATTACCGGATGGGCGCAAGTGAATTATCCCTATGGGGCATCGAAAGAGGACGCCCTCGAGAAGCTCCAGTTCGATCTTTATTATATTAAGAATGTCACCTTTCTTTTGGATCTCTACATTATATTAAGGACAATTCGAACAGTGTTGTTCGGCAAAGGTGCCAGGTAATAAGTTTTAGGGGCTATCATTTCGAATGCAACGAGAAATCCTTTTCCCAAGCAAAGAGATTTTAAAGATTCTTCAAATTCGTTCAGAATGACACTTGCTTTTATTGAGGCAGAGTCTTTCGGTCGATATGATGCCGGACTTATTTTAATGATGCACTAATCCATGGAATCTTTAATGAGCAAGGAGGTCAAAGTGAATAGTATCTCTGTTTCCAGAATTTATCTTGCCGTCTTTTTTTGCCTTCTCATGGCGGGTTCTGCGGCGTTTGCTGTTGATTCGGCCGTAACGCGAGAAACACTGAAAGGGCTTGAGGGGGTGTACGTTATTGTGGAGGAAATGCAGCCCAATATTCATAAGTACGCAGTGAAACCAGAACTGACAAAAGAACAATTGCAGAAGGATATTGAACTTCGATTAAAAGAAATGTGGATAAGGGTGCTTTCGCGGGATGAATGGATGAAAACGCCTGGGAAGCCGGTTTTATATATATCCGTAAACACCCACGAGTCTGAGAGATACTGGTATGCATACGATATTAAGGTCGAACTCCAACAGGTCGTTAAAATGGAAGCCAACCCTAAGGTCAATACCCTGGCAGCCACTTGGTCTTTAAACATGACAGGCATAACGAATATTGGGTCGTTGAATATAATAAAGGGTGATATAGAAGTGCTTCTGGGGAGATTTCGGCAGGCTTATTGGACGGTGAATAGTAGAAGATGAGAAGAACACTCCCTCGCAAGCGGGGATACTGGAGCTGAACATGAAAATCTTCGTCACCGGCGGCGCGGGCTACATCGGCAGCCATGCAGTGAAAGCACTAGGCGAGGCGGGCCACGATCTCCTCATCTACGACAACCTCTCCACCGGCCACGATTGGGCCATCCTGGCAGGCCGCTTGGTGAAGGGCGACCTGGGGTATGCGGCCCTGCTCAATGAAGCCCTGAAAGGATTCAGGCCCGACGTCGTCATTCATTTTGCTGCCTCCATCCAGGTGGAGGAGTCCGTCCGTGAGCCCCTGCTGTACTACCGCAACAACGTCGCCAACACTTTGAACCTCCTGGAGGCCATGGCCAATCAGGGCGTTCGCCGCCTCATCTTCTCCTCCAGCGCCGCCGTCTATGGCATCCCCGAAAAGCTCCCTGTCGATGAAACAGCCCCCTTGCGCCCCATCAACCCCTACGGGGCCTCCAAGGTCATGGTCGAGCAGGCCCTGAAGGATCTCGCTGCAGCCAGGGATTTCCGGTACATGTCTCTGCGCTACTTCAATGTTGCCGGAGCGGATCCGGAAAGCCGCATCGGCCAGGCTTACAAGGAAACTACCCACCTCATCACCCGGGCCCTGAAGACGGCCCGTGGGGAGTTTTCCAAAGTGCTTGTCTACGGCACCGATTACCCCACCCCCGACGGCACCTGCATCCGTGATTACATCCATGTGGCTGACTTGGCGCATGCTCATGTCCTGGCCCTGGATTACCTGATGAAGACGGGGCTGACCGGCATCATGAACTGCGGCTACGGTCATGGCTTCTCTGTGAAGGAGGTCGTCGACACAACCCGGAGGGTAACCGGTATCGACTTCCCAGTGGAGCATGCGGAACGGCGCCCCGGCGACCCGCCTGCTCTCGTGGCCGACAACACCCGCCTACGCGCCCTCACCGCCTGGTTTCCCCGGTACGATGACCTGGAATTCATCATCCAGACTGCCTGGAATTGGGAACAGAAACTCAAATCGCCATAAAATAACGCCATCCCCATGCACTATTTTGTCATTTTCGTACCGTACATGCCATGCCCGCGAACCTAGCTCTCGACCTGATCGGGGAACGGGGATCCAATCCTTATGCGCTGCAGTCCCAAGCTTGTCGAAGGATTTTGAATAATGCCAATTTCCCCAATGACAGTTGTGCAAAGGTCTCATATGGTGGTGGGGCTTGAGCGAGAGGTATTATAAGATTTCTCCCTTAGGTCGAAATGGCGTTTCACAGCGAATATCATGTCGACCAGTATTGGCGCTGTCCCTATTTTTTGTAGTTTGTGTATTGTATGGTGGGATCCCGTGTCATGCCGGTGATGAGCCCTTTGCCAATCCGACAAACTGGGGTGGAACGGGGCTGATGGAAACACCGACTGCTCGTGTTATGAAGGAAGGACGTTACCGTGTTGGTGTGAGCCAGATCGACCCGTACAGATACTACTATGGTGCGGTAAGCCCGTTTGAGGGGCTGGAGATTAATGCACGTGTCACGCAAGTGTTGGATGTTCCCGCCCTGACCGCGAGTTACGGAGATTATAAGGACAAGGCCATTGACCTAAAGTATCAATTCATTCCGGAAGGGAAGTATCTACCCGCCATCGCTATAGGGATTATGGATCCTCAGGGCACACGGTTATATTCATCCCAATACCTCGTGATGAGTAAACAAATATACCCCTTCGATTTCACCCTTGGATTTGGAAATGGACGGTTCGGCAAGAAGCCTCTTTCTTCGTCGCAGGAAGGCTTTAAAGCGGAAATTTTCACAGACACGAGTTCATGGCTTTCAGACTCACAGTTCTTTGGCGGCATTGAATTTGCGCTATCGGACCAATATGCATTTATGGTCGAATACAACCCCATACGGTACAACGAGCAAACTCAGGATCCTGCGCAACAGAAGTATTTCACCGAGGCTGTCCCATCCAAATTTAATTTTGGTTTTCGCTGGCGACCGTTCGCATGGACAGATATTGATGTCTCCTACCAGAGGGGAAATCAATTAGGGGTAAACCTGTCCTTTGCCTTTGACATCGGAAATCCATTCATTCCTATTTATGATCGTCCCTATAGAGAAAGGCCTGAACAGCGCTCTGATCCCCTCACAGAGAGGATCGCTCTGGCATTGTACAGGTCGGGTTTTATGGATATAGGCATTGTTATGGACGGCGAGGATTTATGGATCAAAGCTGAGAATATCAAGTATTACTACCAGCCGAGGGCGATCGGTGTCGTGCTGAGGGCCATCAATGAAATTCTGCCGCCTTCTATCCGGCGCGTCCACCTGGTTCTGACTAACAACGGCATCCCGCTTGTTGAATTCGTCACACTGAGGGGCGATATGGCCCTCTTCTATGAGGAGAAACTGACTTTGAATGAATTCTTCTCCCTTTCTGAAATGAATACAGAGGGATCACAAGCCTTCCCGGCGACAATAAAACACAAGAAATATTTTGATTACGGCATTAAGCCGGAGTTCCGGACATTCTTGAATGATCCCTCGGGATACTTCAAATACCGCCTAGGAGTATCCGCATGGGTAGCTTACCGGCCCTGGCGGGGGGCGTCTCTTGTGGCCGGCCCTGAATATTATTTCGTAAATACTATTTCTACGTCCAATGCGCCGCTAACGAATGTAGTGCGCTCGGATATCGTCTCCTACCAGCAGGAGGACGTTGGACTGGGAATGCTCCTCTTCGAGCAGATTGAGAAGTTCAACAAAGAAATATATGGGAGGCTTGCGGCGGGGCTTTTAGAGATTGAATATGCCGGTTTTGATGGTGAAGTCGCGAAACCATTCTTTGGCGGCCGGCTGATGGTAGGGGTAAGTGGAAGCTTGGTGAAAAAAAGAGAGCCAGGCAGTCCCCTCCAGCTAAAGAGTGACGACCTTAAAGATCACTACAGTACGGCGTTCCTGAATGCACGTCTGAATATTCCGGAGGCAGAGGTGTCCATCGATCTTAAGAGCGGGCAGTTTCTGGCGGCCGACAGAGGGGCGAGAATCACGATATCAAAATTCTTCAATGGTGTCATCCTCTCTGCCTGGTATGGCATAACCGATACGTCGTCATTTGCTGATCCTTTCAATAAAGGATATGATGACAAAGGAATCGCCATTACCATTCCTATCAGGCTGTTCACTGGTACCGATTCCAGGACAGCATACAAATTCAGCATGTCACCCTGGCTCCGGGACGTAGCCCAGGATATCGACCATTACAATACGTTGTTTGACTACATGGGAAGGAATGTGGGGGCTTATCTGGAGAAGGATAAGGGGCGGATGAGATAGGATTCTTATTTGAGCGGCTTCATGCTTCTTAGGTAGTGTCGGAATTACGTTTTACGTCATGTGGTGAGCCAAAGCCCTGGGCATCACGACGGGATGGCGAGAAATCTTTTTCTCGACAGAAAGCGAGAGATATTATAAACAAACAGTTTAAATTATTTGGAATGACACTTTCCCCTATATGACACAGTCTCTTCACGGGAATGACAAGGGAGGCAATAGTGGGTGAATTGGACGTGCAGCATCAGGAGTGCTCTGAAGAAGACGAAATAAATATCCTGGATTACTGGCGGGTCGTACGCAAGCGGCAAAAACTCATCTTCCGGGTGGTAGTGGCTGCCGTGCTGGTGATGGTTGTGATATCACTACTGATGACCAACATCTACCAGGCGAGAGCGGTGATTACGCCCATAGCCTCCAAGGAAAGCGCAACGGGTGTTGGTACACTGTCCTCATTGGCACTGCAATTTGGCGCACTGCCGGGAATCGTATTGCCTGGCGGATCTTCCGCAGCCGAAATAGTTAATCTCCTGAAATCGAATATTCTCCGGGAGAAGGTCATCGAACGTTATCAACTTCTGCCTGTCCTGTTTTACAAAGAATGGGATGCGGAAAAGAAGGATTGGAAGCGGGGAATAAGTCTGAACCCTCTGGTGTATGTCGGCAAGCTTTTCAATGCCATCACGGGAGGGGAGCCACAGGGTATCATGAAAAAGGACCCTGGCGTACCCGATGTGTGGGACGGTTTGCGTATGCTGGATTCGATCGTCAAGGTTAGTCAAAACATTAAAGAGAACGTTATCATTATCACGGTTGACTATTATGACCCCGAAATGGCTGCTAAAATGGTCGAGTATTTTCTCACCGCATTGACGGATCACATGAGCAGCGAAGCCAGGCGAGTGGCGACGATTAACCGGCAATACCTGGAGGAGCAGTTGGGGAAAACGGCGGATCCTCTGATCAAACAGAAGATATATAATCTTATTGCCCAGCAACTGGAGACGTCCATGATGGCGGAGGTGAAGGAAAATTTTGCCTTCAAGGTGATTGATCCACCCAAGGTGCCTGACAAGAAGATAAGACCGAAGAGAATCCAGATGGCTCTTTTAAGTTTTGTTGTGTCCATCTTTTTAAGTGTTTTTTTGGCGTTTTTTATGGAATATCTTGAAAAGATGAAGATTAAAGAGAGGGAGAATCTAAAAACATGATCAGCCTGGCCCGCTTTGTCACAGCTCTTATGGTTATCCTATGCATGTGTCCTTATCTCAATGCGCAGCAGAAATCTGTGGACGATGTTTGCAGAGAGAAAAATTTGACCACCGATCAGTGCCAGGCATTGAAGACGGGCTTTTCCATTACCGGTGGGCAGATCACGCCGGAGGCCGTACAGGTGCTCAGGCAGAGCCCGGAATTCAAGGACCTGAAACCGGAAGACATACAGAAGGGGAAAGAACTCCTCGAGCAGAGAGAAAAAGAGGCGCGCAAAAAAGAGGCGGCTACACAGGTACAGACCGAATCAATAAGGCGGATTATCGGCGAAGAGCCAAAGAGAGAAAGCCTCTTCGACCGTTCCCGCCAGACGGGAAAGTATCAGGATATTTCCAGGGAGCTCAAACCCTTCGGGTTTGAATTCTTCCAGGAAGCGGCCATCAAAGTGACCACAGATAGAAAAGACATTCCCGTTCCCGTGAAATACCTTGTCGGGCCTGGGGATGAGGTCAAGATCCTCCTCTGGGGACGGGTCAACGCCCAGTATAACCTGACGGTTGACCGGGACGGCAAAATCACAATTCCTCAGCTTGGCCCAATCTTCGTCGCGGGGATGACCTTTGAGGATATGTCCAAGAAAATCATCACCCAGACGGAGCAAATGGTCGGTGCAAATATTGATATTACCCTGGGCTCCCTGAAAACGATTCCAATTTTTATCTTAGGTGATGTCCGGAGGCCGGGCGCTTACACGATCGGTTCCTTTGCGACAATTACCGATGCCTTGCTCCTGGCGGGAGGGCCTTCTGACATAGGCTCCATGAGGAAGGTGCAGTTGCGGCGCAAGAATAATCTTTTGACGACCCTGGATCTCTACGATCTCTTTCTGAGAGGCG
>Ga0209777_10001889_pt1 | contig 28861 bp, 30 predicted proteins | sample FrelakmetHBP12HB_FD_187147 | JGI IMG/M metagenome (GOLD analysis project Ga0209777, IMG submission 187147) | Freshwater lake sediment microbial communities from the University of Notre Dame, USA, for methane emissions studies -HBP12 HB (SPAdes)... | ecosystem: Environmental > Aquatic >...
CATCCGCTACTCAGAGTGGTCGAGCCGGGCTTTAGCCCGGCGTTCTGCAAACTCTGAAATGGGGGCTTCAGCCCCTGAGGTTGCGCTTTGCTGTGGTCGCCAAGATCTTCCGTTCGTGAAGCGGCACCCGAGAGGCTAAAGCCTCTGTGATCACGCGCCTCGAATCGCCGGACTAAAGTCCGGCGCTACCCGTTTGGGTGGACACCGAGATTCGGACCAGCTCTGATCGCCTACCAAGGTCGTTTTCCGCGGCCCGGAATGGGCTACAATACCCGGCGATGGCGCGTTTTGCACATAAACGCATTCAAGGCAGCCTCTGGGGACGCGGCATCGGGGGCATGCTCGTCGGCGGTGTCACCCTGGTGGTGCTGCTGGTTTTTGTTCCGGGCATCCGCATGTTCGCCGCCATCAGCGTCGTCATCGGCGTCGCCGCTGCAGCGGTCCTCTACCTCTATAACAAGTACGTTCCGGTGCGCGACCCGGAAGAGGACCAGGTGGTGCTGCACCTGAACGACGATCCTCCGCCACGGACACCGCCCTCCGGCGACAAGACCGAGCCGCGCTGACCCCGCCCTGGGGTAGAATGGAAGCAGGAGTTCTTCCCAAACCATCGTTCCATGGAACAGTACTTTCTACTTAACAGCCGCAGGCGCGCCGTCATCGCGCTGATCCACTCCGTGTTCTTCCTGACGGTCGCCGCATTCGGCGTCTTCGGAGCCGCGCGCACGCCGCTGAGCACTCACTCCGTTCGGGGTGTGGTGCTCTACGGCATCTACGGCATCGTGACCACCCTGCTGCTCTGGCTGCTGGCGAAGGCACTCTGCCTGCGCGAGCGCCTGTACTTCGGGCTGTGCGCCGGCAGCGCCGGACTGAGCATCGTGCGCGGGCTGCTGGGCGAATCCGCGCTGCATCCATTCCAATGGTTGAAGATCGTGCTGCTGCTGAGCGCCGGCGTGGTGGCGGTTTCCATCCACCGCGTGCATGACCCGGCTGCGCCGCGGCCGGATGACGCCCCGGAAGCCGAGCTCGCCGAAGCGGATTGAGCCCTCATTAGTCCAGCCGGGGCCCTCGCCGCAACATCCCTTCGGAATGCCCCATCGTCATGTGTCAATGAACAGATTCCCGTTCTTTAAGGCACGCCCCGCAATTCACTAGAACAAAGACGCTCCGCGCGCTATCTTGTTGGTTCAACGAACACCTTCGTGCATGGAGGAACCATTATGTTTCGCAAGCTATTCGTCGTCTTTGCGCTTATCGGGATCCTGCAGTGCCAGACGCAGGGCGGCGCGCCCGGCGCGCCCCAGTGGACCCAGGTGACCGGGAAGCTCAGCAACACCATCGAGGTCACGATGGCGCGCACCCGCGACGGCGTGCTGCACGTGGTGTGGCCGGCGCAGACCGGCCCGCACAAGATGGCCTACCAGCACGCCACGCTCTCACCCGAGGGCGCCTTCACCCTACGCCAGCCGATCCTGAGCGACTGGGACTCCCTGGCCAATGCCGCTCTCATTGTGGAGCGCGACGGCAGCCTCCGCCTGCTCTTTGGCGGAGTGCAGCGCGAGGGCAGCAACGATATCTTCAGCCTGGGTTCGCTCTACACCGCCACCGCGCCGGCCTCCGGAGAGCACTGGAACCTGGCCTCCGCCGCGCAGTCGTCGAACCGCACGGCCTACGTGGGCCCGGTCGCCGCCACGCTTGACCGCAACGGCACGCCGGTGGGGGCCTGGGCGGCCTCGGACGCGCTCACCGTGCAGGTGGGCCTGGGCACCGGCAAGGCGACGCAGAACGTCTCCAATGGGTGCTGTCCCTACCAGCCGGCGCTGGCCACCGATGCACAGAGCGGCGAGACCGTGGTGGCGTGGTACAGCAACGTCTCCAGGAGCGAGGGCATCTGGGTCAAGACGATTGCGCCCTCCGCCGGACAGCCCAAGCTGGTGCCGGACACAGTGACCGTCTATGCCGGCGCGCCGGCGTCTGTGTCACTCGACCAGACCGCCGCCCTGGCGGCGAGGATCGGCGGGCCGGGGCTGTACGTCGCCTATCCGGAGGGCTATCCCACCTACAAGAGCGTGGATCTGTGGCGCGTGGGCGCGGAGACGCAGGTGAAGCTCGCCACGGTGAACGGCGCCCGCGGGGTGGGCATCTCACCCGCGCCGGAGGGCAGGCTGTGGGTGATGTGGGCCTCGGGCGGGCGCTTCTACGCGGTGCGCAGCAACAAGGCGGTCACGCGCTTCGGCGCTGTCATCTCAGTTGCGCCGCCGCCCGGAGTTGATGTCACCTACCGCACCAAGGGTGAGGGCTCCGCCGGCCCGCTCGACCTCTTCGCTCACGTGGAGACCGGCGGCCCCGTGGCCACATGGACGACGCACATTCTGCCGCCCCTGCAGGTGAGCGCCACCGCCCGCACCGCGGCCGGCAAACCGCCGTCGGTGGCGGTGCTGGTCAGCGACGTGGGTGATGCCGTGGCGGGCGCCAACGTGGAGCTGAATGGCAAGACAGCGAAGACTGACGTCGAGGGCCGCGCGGTCTTTGAACTGGAGGCCGTGCCCAAGCCGGGGCTGAAGGTCACGGTGACCGCGACCGGCTACGCGCCGGCTTCAGCCACGGTCGGCGGCCGCTAGAGCGGACGCAGCGCGCACCCGGCTGCTTCCAATGCGCGGCGCACCTCGCGGGCGAAGTCGGCGGCGCCGGGGGTGTCGGAGTGCAGGCAGACCGTTTGCGCCGCGACCGGCACCTGTTCGCCGGAGGATGCCTGCACACGATGGTCGCGGACGATGGAGACCGCCTGCCGTGCCGCGGCCTCCGCCGAGTACACGAGCGCTCCCGCCAGGTTGCGGGAGCGCAGTGAACCGTTCGCCTCGTACACGCGGTCCGCAAAGGCTTCGGCGGCCACCTCCGCACCCATGGCGCGCCATGTCTCAAGCACGGGTGCGCCCGCCAGCCCCACCAGGATCAGGCTCGCGTCGCAGGCCAGCGCCGCGCGCGCAATCGCCTGCGCCGTCTCCGCGTTGCGGCTGGCGGCGTGGTAGAGCGCGCCGTGAGGCTTCACGTGCCGCAGCTTCACGCCGAGCGAGGCAGCCTCCTTCGCCAGCGCGGAGATCTGTTCCGTCAGCACCCGCTCCAGCTCCGGCGCCGGCATCTCCATCTCCGTGCGGCCGAAGTTGCCGCGGTCCGGGTAACTGGGGTGCGCGCCCGCGGAAACGCCATGCTCGCGCGCCAGCTGCAGCACCGCACGCATGGTGCGGGCGTCTCCCGCGTGTCCGCCGCAGGCGATGTTGGCGGAGGTGATGAAGCTCATGAGCGGAGCGTCGGAGACCAGGCTCTCGCCGACGTCGGCATTCAGGTCGATGGTGAGCGGTGCGTGTTGTTCCGTCATGCTATGGGTTCCCCGCGGCGGCCGAGAATGGCGCTCGCCCTTGTACCACGACTTTGCTGAGCAGGTCTTCGCGACGGCGGAGCTCCTGAATGGCATTGCCAAAGGTGAGCTCTTCGAACCAGGCTTCGTGGTTGGGCAGCATCTGCGCCACGCGGTGCAGGTCGGCGGAGATGACGGAGGCGATGACCGGATAGCCGCCGGTGGTCTGCTGATCCACAAAGAGGATGACCGGCAGGCCGTCGCCCGGCACCTGCACCGCGCCCAGGGGAACGCCCTCGGTAAGCAACTGGGTCTGGTGCTCGCCCGGCAGCGGCTCGCCGTGCAGGCGCAGACCGGAGCGGTTCGACTGGTGGGTGACCACGAACCGCTTGCTGAGAAAATGTCCGCGGGCCAGGGCAGAAAAATGGTCGAGGTGGGGGCCGGGGGTCACGCGCAGGGGCCCACGGTTGTATAGCAGGGCCAGCGTCTGCTGGTCGGCGCGGCGTGAAGCTCCGGGAGTCATCGCGTCCCAGCTAAGCACGTCGCCGGGCAATAGAGCGCGCCCACCGAGCGGGCCGACACCCGCTCCCAGGTCGGTGGAGAAGCTGCCGAGGACGGGCTCGCTGCGCAACCTCCCCGCGATGGCAACATAAGAGCGCGCATTCTGGACGGTGGCGCCCAGCCGCAAAGCGCTTCCGGCCTGCACCTCGATGGATTGCCATGTGGGGATGCTTTGGCCATCGAGCGAGCAATCAATGAACGATCCCGTGATCGCCACCACGGCACGCTCCGAGAACTGCAGCGTGGGGCCGAGGAGGGTGACCTCAAGCAGGGGCGCCTCCTCGGGATTGCCCACCAGCTGGTTGGCGATGCGGGCGGCAACTCGGTCGGCAGCCCCACAGGGCGAAAAGCCCAGGTGCGCGTAGCCGTAGCGGCCGAGGTCCTGGATGGTGGTGAGCAGGCCTCCGCCGCGCACCTGCACCTCCAACGGATAGCTAGGCGCGGTGGTCACGCGAAATCTCCTCGAATCGAGAGCGGCTGATGCTGCGGAAGCGCACCCGGTCTCCGGGCTGGAAGAGCGTGGGACGGCTTGCGTCTGACGGCTTGAACAGGCGCACCGGCGTGCGGCCGATGATGCGCCAGCCACCGGGCGAGTTCGTGGGGTAGATGCCGGTCTGCTCACCGCCGATGGCCACGCTTCCGGCAGGAACCAGCTTGCGCGGCGAGGCCAGCCGCGGCACCGCCAGTGCCGGGGACAGGCCGCCAAGATACGCGAAGCCCGGAGAGAACCCCAGGAAGTAGATCGGGTATTCCGGCCCGGTGTGCAGCTTGACGATCTCTTCGGTCGCGAGACCGGTCAGGTCGCTGACGTCGGCGAGGTCCGGCCCCAGCTCGGCGTCATAGCAGACGGGGATCTCATGCGTGATGCCGGGCGGGTCTCCGGAGGCTGCGCCCATGTCAACGCCGGAGACGAGCGCGCTCACCTGCTGCACGTCGAGGCGCAGGGGATCGAACTCAATGAGCAGCGAGGCATACGCGGGATGCAGGTTCACGATGCCGGGCTCGCGGCGCGACGCCAGGGCACGGAAGAGCGCCAGCACCTGGCGATGCTGAACCGGGTCAACCGTATCCCCGAAGCGAACCAGCAGGGACGAATCGCTGCTCTGAATCAGGTCCATGGAGCGTCGCGGGGCGCGTGGTTGCACTTCTCCCCGCACGTGTTTTTATCACCTTCCCGCCATCCTTGTCAGTGTGTTCTTGCGTGGAGCCTGAATTGCGCTGCCCGATCGGCACACTCCGCCGTTGGAACGGCACGCTGAAGCGCCTCGACTTCGATACACTGGAGGGCAGACTGACGCATGCTGCTTGCCGCCAAAATACTCTTCCTGCTTGGGATGCTGGGACTGGCCTGCGCCACCGGCTTCATGGCGCTCGTCGTGGTCGCCGCCGTGCGCTTCCGCCTGCGCCACGGCAGGCCGGCGGAGTTCCGCGGCGAGTGGCCGGGCGTCACCGTGATGAAGCCTCTCTGCGGCATGGAACCGGAGTTGAAGCTGAACCTGGAGGGCTTCTTCCGCCAGCAGTACCCGCGCTTCGAGCTCATCTTCGGCACGCGCGATGCCCGTGACCCGGCGCTCGAGGTGGTGGCGGACTTGCGGCAACAGTATCCCCAGGTCGCCGTGAAGATCGTCTATTCCGGCGAGCCGACGCGTCCCAACGCCAAGGTCTGCAACCTGGAGAAGATCTATGCCGCCGCCAGCTATGACTACTTCATCATGAGCGACAGCGACGTCGCGGTGGGCGCCGGCTACATCGAAGGTACGGTGCGTCCTCTGCTCGAGCCCGGCAGCGGCGTGGTCACCTGCCTCTACCGCGGCAAGCCCACCGGCGGCTTCTGGGCCCGCCTCGAAGCCCTCGGCATGTCAGTGGAGATGTGCGGCGGCGCCATTGCCAGCGACTTGCTGGAAGGAATGACCTTTGCCCTCGGGGCCACCATGGCGGCGCGGCGCGAGGTGATTGAAGCGATCGGCGGAATGAGTGCCTTGGCCGATTTCTGCGCCGACGATTACGTGCTGGGAAATGAAGCGCATCGCCTCGGCTACCGCAACGCGCTCTCGCACTTCGTGATTGACCACGTCATCGTCAACCGCACCTTCTGGCCCTCCATGCAGCACCAGGCGCGCTGGATGCGCAGCACGCGTTTCTCGCGGCCCGCCGGTCACGCCTCCAGCGTGCTCACCTTTGCCATGCCCTTCGCGCTGCTGGCGGCGCTGGCGGCGCTCGCCATGCATCACCCCGGCTGGGCGGCGGCGGTGCTCCTGGCAGGTGTTATCAACCGCCTGGTGATGTGCCTGGCCATGGGAGCGCTGGTGGTGCGAGATCCGCGGACGTTCTCTTGGTGCTGGCTCTATCCCTTGCGCGATCTGATGGGCTTCTGCTTCTGGGTGGCCAGTTACTCGGGCCGCACCATCATGTGGCGCGGCGAGCGCCACCGCCTGCTGCCGCGCGGACTGATGGAGCGCGAAACTCCGCCGCGCAACGCCGGACGGAAGAACGATTCAGAGACGATTGCAGTAGATGATCTTCCCTGAGCTCTCCATGAAGATGCACGTGGGGTGCAATAGCAGCTTCACCCGTGCGCGCTCGTGCTGCGGCACAAAGAGGAAGACTCTGGTCTCCGAGTTCCACACCTTCACCAGCCCGGCATCGTCAAGGAAGATGTGCGGCGCGTCGGGGTAGGTGGAGCCCCACCACATGCCGGTGGTATTGCCATTGACCAATTCGATGGGCCGGCGCAGGTAGAAGAGCAGCGACGAACCGTAGGCATCATCGCCGTAGATCATCAACCGGTCGCGGGGTTGGATGACGCGTGCGAGCTGCTGCGTCATGTTGTGCGAGCCGAGATAAGTATCGAAGCGCTCCATGGCGATGTGCGCGGCCAGCAGAAAGAGCGCCATGGTCGCCGCCATCAGCCAGGTCGCCGCTTGTTGGGCGCGACGACGGCGCATCCAGAATGCGAGCACCGGTCCCAAGCCGAGCGCGACGGCAGCCAGCACGGCGGGCAGGCGCAGTGCGGCGAAGGTCTGCCAGGTCAGGTCCAGCATGTGCCCCATGGAGAGCGTGTCAGCTTCGAGGTCGGGCTTGGCCAGCACGCTGCCGATGTCAGGCATGAAGGGCAACTGGCGCGAGGCCCACAATCCCCAAGCGAGCACGGCGGCGAATGCGGCGCACACCAGGGCGATGACCCCGGAGTTCCATGACAGCCAGCACCGCGCGCCGCCCTCTTCCTCGCTTGCCAGTTGCGAGGCGATGAGCAGGAGGATCGGCAGATACGCCGGGAAGGTATAGTACTCCTGGTTGGTGGAGAAGGAGAAAAAGATGAGCGTGACGCTCGCCCATATGAGGCAGACAGCGTTCGTCCGCCAGCGGAAGTCGCGCGCCACCGGCTTGATCTCGGCCGGCGTTTGCCGGCGCCGAGCCAGCCACTCGCTCACCGGGCGGCGCAGCACCACCGGCAGATAGAAGATCCAGGGAAAGAGCCAGATGAGATGCAGTCCCCAGTACAGCGGACTCGCCTGCTTGTTGTAGTCATGCGGGATGCGCTTGCCGAGGAAGCGCATGAAGTGCTCGTTGACGAAGTAGAACCAGAAGAAGCCGCGGTTACGATATCCGGCCAGCAGGTGCCAGGGCGCGGCGACAACGAAGAACAGGAGAAGCCCGCTGGCGAGCCGGAACTCGCGCCAGCGCCGCCAATCTCCGCTGACGGCCAGATAGAGCAGCATGGCGAAGCCGACCACCACCAGCGCCAGCAGTCCCTTGGTGAGCACCGCGAGCGCCAGACAGACGTAGCCGCCGTACCAGCGCCACGCGCGTCCCGTATCCAGCGCCGTGAGGAAGCAGTAGAAAGAGCCTGCGATGAAGAGGCTGAGCAGCGCCTCCGGGATGAGAATGCGGGTGAACAGAAAATAGCCGGCAGTGGTCACGGTGAACAGCGCGGCGTAAGCGCCGGCGCGTTCGCCAAAGGCGCGGCATCCCCACCGCCCCGCGAGAAGCGTCAGTCCGAGCATGGCAAACAGCGTGGGAATGCGCGTGACGAACGTGGTGGCGCCGAAGAGGCTGTAGCACACCGAGACCATCCAGTACATCAGCGGCGCTTTTTCGAGATATCGAACGCCATTGATCTTCAGGGTCACGTAGTCATGGGTTAGGGACATCTCGCGTGCCACCTCCGCATGGGAGGAATCGGCGTCGTCCATGAGCGCGGGCGCAAAAGCCGAGGTCAAATACACGATTGCAAACAAAGCCAATATCGCCGCGAATTGCACGCGAACGCGGCCGGCGGTGGGGTTTCCAGCTTCGCGATTGAGCAAAACTTTTCCTTTCAAATCACACAATCCGGGGCTCTGTTCGTCTATGCTATCAGGGTAGGACTTCGATTGTCCGGCAGCCCCGGCCGGAGTGAACCTGGTTACGGGTTCACCCCGCACACGGCGCTGAATCCCCGGCCGGAAGGGCCGCATCAACTGCCCAGGCGAAGAAATCCCGGCACGGGGATATTCTGACCGTCCTAAATTTTTTGGAGCAATTCTTGATCGCTATCGCGAATACCTGTGGCTCCCGCCGTCCGCTGCACGCTGCGCTGCGCGGATTCGTTTTTGCTTTCGCCTGTCTCGCCGCCGGGAGCGGCGTGCTTTGGGCTTCCGTCCCGGCTGACAAGAGCATCGCGCTCCACATCACCGTGGCGGACGACAAAGGCAAGCCGGTGGCGCAGGCAACAGTGGAACTGCGCAGCGGGGACAAGGTTGTGCTCTCCGTCGCGACGGATGCCACCGGGAAGGCGCAGCTCACGGCTCCTGCCGCCGGCAGTTACCGGTTGGCAATCGGCAAAGAGGGATACCTCCGCACGGAAACGCCGCTTGAACTCGTCACCGGCATAAAGACGCAGGACGTGGACGTGGTGCTGACCCAGGCCACGCTGAGCAAGCAGGAGGTGAACGTCAACGCCACCGCCGAGAACCCAGTGACGGAGACCGTCGCCCCGGCGCAGAGCACGCTGCAGAGTAGTCAGGTGCAGCAGGCCCCCGACAGACCCGCCACAGTGACCGAGGTTCTGCCGCTGGTGCCGGCCGTGGTGCGCGACCGTTCCGGCATGGTGCAGATCGCCGCGCGCGGCGAGAGCCACAGCACGCTGCTGGTGAACTCCGTGGACGTGACCGACCCGGCAACGGGGATGTTCGGCCTGACCGTTCCCATTGACGCAGTGGAGACGGTTGCCGTCGCCGAAAGCCCATACCTGGCGCAGTACGGCCGTTTCTCCGCCGGCGTGGTCACCGCGGAGACGAGGCGGGGCGGTGAGAAATGGGAGTTCAGCCTCAATGACCCGTTCCCCGATTTCCGCATCCACAAGCTGCACCTTCGCGGGCTCCGGGACGCCACGCCTCGCTTCAACTTCAGCGGTCCGCTGATCAAGAACAAGCTCTTCCTCGTCGAGGGCGTCGAGTTCTCGATCGTGAAGACCGAGGTGTATACCCTCCCCTTCCCGCTGAACTACACCAACCAGTGGTCAGTAAACACATTTACCCAGTTCGACTACGTCCTCTCGCCCACCCACACGATCACCGCCTCGCTGCACGTCGCGCCGCACAAGATCGAGAATGCCGGGTTGAACTACTTCAATCCCCAGCCGCTTACGCCGGACGCCGCCTACCACCCCTTCACCGCTTCGCTGATGGACCGGGTGGCACTGAAGGGCGGCGTGCTGCAGAGCATTCTTGCCTATACCTACATGGGCAGCGCGGTCACCTCCAAGAGCACAGGGGAGATGACGCTTACTCCGCTGGGCAACCTGGGAGACTACTTCAGCAACCAGCACCGCCGTTCCAGCCGCCTGGAGTGGCTGGAGAACTACACCACGCGCGGCTATCACGCGCTGGGCTTGCACACCCTGCAGCTCGGCAGCGCATTGTCGATGGCGGAGAATGACGGCCGCTTTGACGCCAAGCCGGTGCTGATCAGCGACGACGCCGGTCACCTTCTGCAGCGGATTGATTTCACCGGAGGCACGCGCTACAACATTGATGATGTTGCTCCCGCCGGTTACCTGCAGGACCACTGGGTGATGGCAACTCACTTCGCCGTGGACCTCGGGATACGCGTCGAGTCACAGAGCGTCACCCACACCGTGCGCTGGGCGCCGCGCGCCGGACTGGTCTGGACGCCGGACTCGCGCACCGTGATCCGCGGTGGGGCCGGCGTGTTCTATGACACGGTGCCGCTGAACATCTTCGCCTTCAACCACTACCCGGAGGAGACCATCACCACCTATGGCCCCGGCTGCGATCCGGCGAACCTGCCGGCCTGCACCATCACCGACGGCCCGCGCCCCTATATCAACCTGATGGACACCGTCAGCAAGGGCGGCTTTCTCTTCGTGGACCGCTCGGAGCGCGTCGGAAACTTCGCGCCCTACAGCATCGCCTGGCACGTGGAAGTCGAGCGCCATTTCTTCCCGTGGCTCATCGCGCGCATCAAGTACTTCCACAGCGAGAACAACAACCAGCTCTCGCTGCAGCCGGAGATCTTCACCAACCAGAGCGCCATGGTGCTGGGTACGCGTGGCGCTTCGCAGACGCGGCAGATCGAATTCACCTCGCAGATCGGCAGCCAGCCGAATCGCCGCTTCTATTTCAGCTACGTGCGCCAGCACGCCCGCGGGACGTTGAACGAAGCCTCCGACTACCTGAGCGACTTCCCCTTCCCCGTGGTGCGCTCCACCATCACCGGCAGCCTGACGGGCGAGATCCCGAACCGCTTCCTGCTCTGGGGCAGCTACCAATTCCCCAAAAAGATCCGGCTCACGCCGCGCGTCGAGTACCGCAACGGCTTCCCCTGGCAGCCGCTGAACGTTTACCAGAACTACGTCACCGGCCTCACCGGGCCGCAGTCCCGCTTCCCGAAGTACTTCACTCTCGGGGTGCGCGTCTCCAAGGAATTCACGGTCCTGAAGAAGCACGCCATCCGCCTCTCGGCCACCTGCGACAACGTGACCAACCACTTCAATCCGTTGGAAGTGCACAACAACATGGCTGATCCTGCCTTCGGCACGCTCTTCGGCAACCGCGGCCGCCGCATCTTCGGCGACTTCGACTTCCTGTACTGAAGCGGCACGGCGCGCTCACCAATGGGCAATGAGCGTACGCCGTGCCCAAGCTCCGTCTAGGCGCGGTTGGTGCTCCCGCAAGATCTCAAGGTTCGAAAATCCGAGAGGCTGTTCAACGCAATCGGGTGTATAGTGGCGGGCGTCCAGAAAGCCAAGCCAGAGAGACTATCCAGAAAAACCCCAGGGAGGGCTTTGCCATGAAACCACTGAAGGCGATCTTCGTGCTCGCTGTCCTAATCAGCACCATCCTTCTCATTTCCCCGGCGCAGGCGCAGCTGGGTTCGATCCCGGTTGACCCGCGCGCCCAGACGCTGCAGCCCGAGCAGACGATCTCGGTTCCCGCCAATGCCGGTTCCGGTGCCCACATCATCGTGCCCGGCCGTGGAGTGTTCTCGCTCGACTTCGCCGTGGAAGGCAACAAGAGGCTGCTGCTCATGCTGCTGACCAACGATCAGTACAACGCCATCGCCGCCGGGCGCCAGGCGAGCGGCGATCCGATCATCCGGGTCACCATCAACGGCACGGCTTCGCAGACCATCATCCTCGACCGTGGCGAGTACTTCATATTCCTCGGCAACGATGACCCGACGAATACGCGAGTCACCTACCGCGCCACATGGCAGCCGACCTAGCGGTTTGGTGGACGGCGGCTACCTCGGCGCGCCCGTGAGAAACAGAGAATCGTGCGGCCTGCCCGTCGCAACAGTGCTTACTGATTTCTGATTTCGAAACAGCCCCACTCAAGCCGACGGCGGTGTCTAGTCCCACGACATGCTTTACAGAGTGTCCCGGGACACTGTGTAAAGGATGTCATGAGACTGAACACGACGGCGGGCTTGAGTGGGGTGGTTCGAAAGGCCGTCTCTTCCAAGTCCATTGCGTCTTAAGCGCATGGCCCATTATGCGAGGAATTGCCGCCAGAAGCGGAGGAGTTGTGTGACTTCCGGATTTGAAAACAGCCCCACTCAACGAACAGCGCGGTGAGTGGCCCGCCCGCAGGCCGCCCCTCCGGCCGAGTGAAAATTCATTCAGGGGAACGGCCTTTCCCCGGTTGGCTCTGGCGCTTCCCGCTTGACAACTCCGAAAGGTTGAAAAATACTCTACAATCCTCGCTCGTCAGGAAGGAGACCAGCGGGCCGCGGTACAACGCCACATGAGTGCAGCTTCGGAAGATCCCTTGTTTGCCTCCCCAAAGAACCAGGCCCCGGGAAAGTGCCGGCATCCGCGCGTGAAGATCGTTGCGCGCGAGGACGACGCCAAGTTCGTGGAATGCCTCGAATGCCGCGAGGTCTTCGAATCCAGCAAGTTCAAGGACATGGCAATCGAAGAACGTACGGACGAAGAGACCGGCTGACGCAGCGCCCCACTGCTCCGTCTTAGCGTCCGTGCGGCGCCACCCCTGATGCTTATCACCTAATCGCGCGCTTGATTTGCCCGAGTGCGCATTACTTTCGTGCGCGCAACTGACCGCCTCTGCCAGGCTTGCACTTCGAGCCCTCGTGTAACATTGAACTTGCATCGCCCCGCACGACACCGGACAGGATCGCTCAGTAAGGCTGGTCCGGGGTGTCATACTGCCGTGACCGAAGAGACCAAACGCCCGCCCGTCGCCCTTGTCGTGGATGACTCCATGCTCATCCGCCACAGCGTCTGCCGCTTTCTGGAGTCGCACGGCTTCGAGGTCGAGTCGGCGACCAACGGAGTGGAGGCGCTGGAGCTGGTGGCGGCCAAGACCCCGGACATCATCATGACGGATTTCTTCATGCCGAAGATGAACGGCAGCGAGCTCATCACCGCTCTCAAGATGCGTCCCGAGCTGGCGCAGACACCCATCGTGATGCTGGCCGCGCGCGCCAGCTCAAAGAACGCGCCGTTGCACGAGAACCGCGCCGACCACATCATCTACAAGGACATTGACATCCAGGAACAGTTGGACCTGATGCTGCGGGCGACGTTCCCGGAGAGGGCCTAAGGTCAGCGCGCGGCCCAAAGAATTCATTCCCGCCGCCGAGAATTCATTTCCCACCCGTACGTGACGGCGATACACTGCCGCCAAAGGGTCGGCAACTACCCGAAAGGTTTGGCCGATGAAACGCTGGATGATGGTCGCGACGGTCTTCCTGGTGGTCTCCGCTATTCCCCTGGGAGCGCAGAACGGTGGAAGTGGCGAGAGCTCGAAGCCAGTTGTTGTTCGGCTGATTCTGCCCCGCCCACGCGTCTGTCTGGGCGCTACCGAGTTGCAGTATGAGTTGCACTTGCAAAATGGATCGGCTCAAACGATGAAACTGAAGAGCGGGTTTGTGAGCCAGTACAGGTTGTTGGCGCATAGCTTCTACGACTGCGGTCTTCCCGCCGCCGTTACTGGCGCAAACATGGACCGTTGGCCCCTGGATACCGACAAAGTGACGAGCCTTGCGGCCCAAAGCGTGGAGATACATGACGGCACGCTCCGCTTGGACCCGGAGTTCTTCAAGAAGGCTGGCGTGTATGAACTCACGCTTGCGTATTCTGTCCGCGTAGCTCCGGAGAACGGGCATGAAGAGTGGAAGCTAATAGTTGTTGAATCTGATGCCTTCTTCGCCGTAGAGGACTGTCAACCGGGCGAGGGTGCCTCAGCCGATTCTCCCCAGCCCGGCGCCCCACATCTGTCATAGTTGGCAGATGTGGGAGGGCAGGCTGTAAACTCACCGCACCCTGCCGCCACGAATTCACTCAAATCCTCGAGAATTCATTCGCATGACCTGCGCCACCACCGCTACACTGCGCGCAATGGCCTCCGGACGAATGGTCGAACGGATCGCCGGTGCGCTGGACCGCATTGCCGGCGTGCTACGGCCATTGCGCGCCCGGCAGGCGGCGCACCTGGAGACCGGCGCCGAAGGCGAGGAGGCCGCCTACTTCTGGCTGCGGAAGCACGGCTACCAGGTGGTTTCGCGCAACTGGCGTACCCGGCGGCGGCGCGGCGAAATTGACCTGGTGGCCTGGGACCGGGACGACGGCACTCTCTGCTTTGTCGAGGTGCAGACCCGCAGCAGCCGCGCCGTCATGCCGGCCGAAGCCGCCGTGAACCTCCCCAAACAGCGCGAGCTCATCGAAATGGCGCGCGAATACCGGCGCCGCCTGCCCTCCGAAACGCCGTTCCGATTTGACGTTGTCAGCGTTTATCCCACAACCGGAAAGCTGCCGGACATCCAGCTGTTCAAGAACGCCTTCTCCTCAAGTAGGATGAAGTAGCGGCGGAGGCGCTCCGCCATTCGCGCCCCGGACATCCAAAGAACACAGGCGAGTTCCCGAAGCGAGGTGCAAGGTGCCAGAGCTGCGCAAAGACCCCATCGTGGGACGCTGGGTCATCATCTCCACCGACCGCTCCAAGCGGCCGGGGGATTTCATCCGTTCACGGGTCACGCAGAAGGGCGGCTTCTGCCCGTTCTGCAGCGGCAACGAATCCAAGACGCCGCCCGAGGTACTGGCCTACCGTCCCAGCGCAGGCGGCAGCACGCCGCCGCGCGACTCCGGCGGCTGGACGGTGCGCGTGGTGCCCAACAAGTTTCCCGCCCTCGGCATCGAGGGCACGCTCAGCCGCCAGGGCGAGGGCATGTTCGACAAGATGAGCGGCATCGGCGCGCACGAAGTCATCATTGAGACCCCGGAGCACGCCGCCACCCTCAGCACCCTCAGCCAGAAGAACCTGGAGGACGTGCTGTGGGCGATGCGCGACCGCGTGGTGGACCTGAAGCGCGACAAGCGCTTCCGCTACATCCTGCTCTTCCAGAACCACGGCGAGCAGGCTGGCGCCACGCTGGAGCATCCGCACGCCCAGCTCATCGCGCTGCCCATCGTTCCCAAGCACGCCACCGAGGAGCTGGACGGCGCGCGCGCTTATTACATCGTCAAAGAGCGCTGCATCTTCTGCGACATTGTGCGCCAGGAGTTGGAGAACCCGGTGCGCGTGGTGGCGGAGAACGAAGACTTCGTTACCCTGGCGCCGTTCGCGCCGCGGTTCCCCTTTGAGACCTGGCTGCTGCCCAAGCGCCACGAGTCGGCCTTCGAGAACTCCTCGTCGCAGCTCTTCCGCAGCCTGGCCAGCGCCATCAAGCTGCTCATGACGAAGGCGGACGTGGCGCTGGACGCGCCGGCCTACAACCTCGTCATCCACACCTCGCCCATCCAGGAGAGCGAAAACGAGTACTACCACTGGCACGTGGAGTTCATGCCTCGGCTGACCAAGACCGCAGGCTTTGAGTGGGGCACCGGCTTCTACATCAACCCCACGCCGCCGGAGGAGTCGGCGAAGTTCCTGCGCGAGGCCAGCGTGGGCGCAATGCAGCCGGTGGGCGCAAAGTAAACGCTAAGGGCCGCCCAACGACTTGACGCTGAGCGGCCATTCTTCAAAGGCAAGTCTTTGGATGATCGGCTAGGTTGAAAGCCGCTTGCCTATTTTGTCCTCTTGGTAGGGACGCATGAAAGAATGACGATCCCAGCGAGCGCACCCAGGAATACTCGCATGGTGGCATTGGGACGCCATTCTAAGAGCACCGCAGCCGCGCCCACCAACAGTAGTTGCAGGGTCCCTATACCTATTCGCCGCCCAAGGTCACGATGTCTGAACTTCACCCAGAGAGCGATCCTGGTCACCAAGACGATGAGGAGGAGAATGCCCGCCGCGTAGTTCCAGTTCATCCCGCCACTCCTGATTGAAATTCTCGGCGCCTTCTGAGCGCACCGTGCGGACCCGTACAGATTTTACATCTCCAGAGCGAGTGTCATTGCGAGCGGAGGACGCGCTGCACGTTGCGCGTCCGGAGTCGAGCAACCCTTTGTTCATCAAAACCGCAAAACAAAGGGTGGCTCGACTCTCCCGCTCCGCGGCATCGCTCGCCATGACAACCCAGAAGTGAAGGACAGGCAATTCCGGACGAACATGTAATCGGTCACCTACCCCAAACGATTAAGGGCCGCCCGGTGAGTTAACGCCGAGCGGCCCTTCCGGATCATGGCTGGTTAGCCAATGATGTCTGCTATTTCGCGACCTCGCGGATGGATTCCTCCAGCAGGTCGAGCGCGATGGCGGCTTGCTCCTTCGTGACCACCAGTGGCGGGCACAGGCGCAACGAGTTCGGCCCGGCGCCGAGCACCAGCAATCCCTTGCTGAAGGCCACGTCGGAGACCTTGTCGCGCTGCTCGGCCGCGGGCTGCTTGGTCTTCTTGTCGGTGACGAGCTCGATGCCGATCATCAGCCCGTAGCCGCGCACATCGCCGACAAGCGGGACCTTCTCCGGCCAGTCACGCAGCCGGCCCATGATGTACTTGCCCACCGCTTCGGCGTTGCTCACGCCCTCGCGCTCGAGCACGTTGAGCGTTGCCAGCGAAGCGGCGATGCAGACCGGGTTGCCGCCGAAGGTGGAAGCGTGCGAGCCCGGAACCCAATCCATGATCTCCGCCTTGGTGATAAGCGCGCTCAGCGGCATGCCGCTGGCAATGCCCTTGGCGCTGCACACCATGTCGGGCTCCACGCCGGTGTGCTGGATGGCCCACCACTTGCCGGTGCGTCCCATGCCGCACTGCACCTCGTCGGCCACCAGCAGAATGCCGTGGCGGTCGCAGATGCGGCGCAGCTCCTGCATGAAGATCGGGGGCCCGGGCAGGTATCCGCCCTCTCCCTGGAACGGCTCCACGATGATGGCGGCGCACTCTTCGGGCGGGACTTCGCCGCGGAAGACGGTGTCCTCAATGTAGCGCGCGGTCTGCAGCGCGTACTCGTCGGCGTCCGTGCCGGCGGGCCGCCGGTAGAGATTGGGATACGGCACGTGCACCACGCCCGGCACCAGCGGTGAGAAGCGCCGGCGCTGCTGCGCCTTGCTGCAGGTGAGGGAGAGCGCGCCCATGGTGCGTCCGTGGAACGCGCCGTAGAAGGCGATGACGTACTGCCGCTTGGTGTGGTAGCGCGCGAGCTTGAAGGCGGCCTCCACGGCCTCCGCGCCGGAGTTGCCGTAATAAACGCGGTGCGGGCCGCGCATCGGCGCGATCTTGGAGAGCCGGTCGGCAAGCTCGGTCATCTGCGGGTAGTAGAAGTCGGTGCCGGACATGTGCATCAGCTCGCCGGCCTGCTTCTGGATGGCCGCCACCACTTCGGGGTGGCAGTGCCCGGTGGAGCAGACGGCGATGCCGGCGGCAAAGTCGAAGAATTCGTTGCCGTCCATGTCCTCGATCACCACGCCGCGCCCGCTCTTCACCACCAGCGGGTAGCCGCGGGTGTAGGAGGGCGAGATGAGGCGCGCGTCTTCGTCGAGGACGCGCTGCGCGTTGGGGCCGGGCAGCTTGGTGCGGATCTTGGGTCCGGCGGTGGACTTGGCGGTGGTTGGAGCGTTCATGGCGTCCTCCGAAATATTGGAAAGCACAAAGGGCGTGCTGGAAACTGCTTCCGGCCACCCGGGAGAGTCACGTGCGACGGCGCAGGCGGGCCGAGGATGCGCGAGGCGGAGGACTAGTCTCCGGAGAAGAGGTTGGGGCGGCTCTGCGAGGGCGCGAGATGGACCTCAGCGCGCGACGAGGCAAAGCGCGACCAGATGGCGCACACCCGCGGCGACCGCACTGGCTCATGGCTGCGGTGACGCAAATACCCGGATTGGCGGAGACGCCCGGTCACATTCTGCTCCTGTGAGGGAACCGAAGATTATACCCCTCGCTTTGACGGCGCGGGTACCCCCTTTCGCGAGAAGGTTTGCCCCGCCTCTGGTGGGCAAATAGAATCAGGAGTCAGGTGTTTCTCTGAGGACAAATCAGCGATTATGCCGCTTCAGCTCTTCAACACGCTCAGCAACAAGGTGGAGGAGTTCCGGCCGGCGGATGGCAACCTGGTCCGCTTCTATGCCTGCGGGCCCACGGTCTATGACTACGGGCACATCGGCAACTTCCGCACCTTCGTCGCCGTGGACCTGCTGCGGCGCTTCCTCCGCCAGAGCGGCTACCAGACGCTGCACGTCATGAACATCACCGACGTGGACGACAAGATCATCCGCAACGCCGCGCAGCGCGGCATGAAACTCGCCGACTACACGCAGACCTACGTGCAGGCCTTCCTGGAGGACATGCACACCCTCGGCATCCAGCAGCCGGAGAAGATGGTCAAGGCCACCGATCACATCCCGGAGATGGCGAAGATGATCCGCCAGCTCGCCGAAGCGAAGGTGGCTTACCGCACCGACGACGGCTCGTACTACTTCCGCATCGCCAAGTTCCCCGGCTACGGCAAGCTCAGCAAGAAGGACCTTGCCGGGATGACCGACGGCGCGCGCGTGGACGTGGACGAGTACGACAAGGACAACGCCCGCGACTTCGCGCTGTGGAAGGCTCCCAAGGAAGGCGAGGCCTTCTGGGAGTCCGAGATCGGCCCCGGCCGCCCCGGCTGGCACATCGAGTGCTCGGTGATGAGCATGGAGTATCTGGGCGAGAGCTTTGACCTGCACGCCGGCGGCGAAGACCTTATGTTCCCCCACCACGAGAACGAGATCGCGCAAAGCGAGGCGCTGACCCACAAGCCGATGGCGCGCTTCTGGATGCACGCCCGGTTTCTGCTCGTCGAGGGACAGAAGATGTCGAAGTCGCTGGGCAACTTCTATACCCTGCGCGACCTGGTGCTGATGGGACACAAGCCGTCGTCGCTGCGCTTCCTGCTGGCCTCGGTTCCCTACCGCAAGCAGCTCAACTTCACCTTCGACGGACTGACCCAGGCCGCCACCAGCGTGGAGCGGCTGCGCAACTTCAAGCTGCGGCTGGAAACCTCGCAGTGGCCGGAGGGCAGCAATGAAGCTATGGCGGCACTCGCCCGGCAGACGGGAACCAGCATGACCGCCGCCATGGACGACGACCTGAACACGGCGCAGGCGCTGGGCGCCGTCTTCGACCTCGTCCGCGACGCCAATGCCGCCGCCGACCGAGGCGAATTGCGTAAGCAGGACGTGCCCGCGCTGCTCGGTGCGCTGCGTCAGTTCGACGAGATATTCGACGTGCTCACCGACAACGACGCCGCGTTGATGAAGCCGATCGTGGAGTGGGGAGAGGCTGGAGGGAAGAAGGTCTCCGATGCGGCGCTGGCGATTGCCCGCTCGGCCACGCTCGGCGATGCCCAGGTGGAAGAGCTGGTGGCGAAGCATTCTGCCGCGCGCAAAGCGAAGGACTTCAAGACCAGCGACGCCATCCGCGACCAGTTGCTGGCGCAAGGCGTGGTGCTGGAGAACACTAAGGACGGCGTACGCTGGCACAGGAAGTGAATCTGCCGCGTAAGCTGTGCCTGTGAATGTGGCCGCATTCAAGCCATGAGGAAGGCTTGAGTGGGCCACCGGCCGTCCGCCTGTCGCGTCCTGTCTCTTTTACTCCCTTCCTGTGAATCTCGCAGCCGCAATAAGAACAAGTCTCCATGGGAAGTCAATACTGGGAGTACAATCCGGGCGGAGATGCTATGGCAATTCTGAGGAAGGTATGGGAGTGGGTCGAGCACGGACTGGCGCTGCGCGATCTCCTCCTCCTCTTTTTCGGTTTCACCACCATGAGGGCAGTGCTGCTGCGATTTACGCAAATGCCCACCATCTGGGTCTGGCCTATTTCCATTCTGGCCGCTCTGGGGTCGCTGTGGATTCTGCCACGGTTCTTCAAGCCGAAGCCTTCTCAGCAGCAGACAGCAAAGCAGACCGCAGCACTTGCTCTGGCCGAGGCAAGGGTGGACTTTGATACGGATTTGTTCTTTCGCACAGCTTACTACAGCCAGATGACAGCGGAGGTGGAGAAGAACATCCACTACCTCGCCATCAAGCAGCAGCCTGACGACCCTGCGGGGCTCCTGGCTAAGTTTATTGGTGTGGGCTATACGGCTTATATGCACGAGATGATCTGGGCACACATCTACAAGAGCCAGGTGTACATGCTGATGGAGATGAACCGCAGGAACGGCTATCTGCCACTTGCTGATGCCCAGGCATTTTACGAGAAGGCTGCGGCTGAGTTTCTTTACATCTACAAGAACTACAAGTTTGAGTCGTGGTTGGAGTTCGCGAAAGTACGCTAACTACTTCTGGTGCATCCGAGCGATATGTTGGAGATAACTGTGATGGGTAAGGACTTTCTCAAGTACCTCACCCACTGGGGATACAATCCTGAGGACCGCACGGGTTGGATCACATCATCCGGATTGAACTTCGACCGGTGGCCCACTCAACGCGCTGTTCGTTGAGTGCGGCAGTTTGACACTCGACGATGCCCGCCGCCGCTCAGTCTCCCGTGGACTCCACGGCTTCCAGCTCTTCCTCGGCCAGCGTCCGCGCCTTCACCTTTGCGCCCGTCACCAGCACCACCCCGGCGATAATGACCACCGCACCGGCCAGCATGGTGCCGGTCAGGCGCTCATGCAGGATCAGCCAGCCGAGAAAGACCGCCACGATTGGATTCACGTAGGCATAGGTCGCCACCTTGGCGGTGGGCACGTTCTTCAGCAGCCAGACGTAGGCGGTGAAGCCGATCAACGATCCGGCGAAGACCAGATAAACGATGGCCAGCATGGAGGACCGCGCCCACACCGTGCGGTGCAGGTCTCCCACGCAGAGGGAGAGCGCGCCGTTGATGAGGCCGGCCATCAGCATCTCCCAGCCGCTGGCGGTATAGGGGTCCTGCTGAATGTGCCAGCGCTTGGCCAGCACCGAGCCGCAGGCCCAACTGAAGCTGGATGCGAGCAGCAGCGGCGCCCCGATGAGCGAGCGCGCCGTGAAGTGGCCGTGGGCCAGGTCGGGCCAGATGAGGACGACCACGCCAGCCGCGCCCAGGGCAATCCCCGCCAGGCCGCGCGCCGAGATGCGCTCGCCGCGGCTGCTCAGGGTCTCCAGCAGCAGGAACCACAGCGGGGTGATGGCGATGAGCAGGGCCGCCATGCCGGTGGGGACGATGGTCTCCGCCCAGCCAAGCCCGACGTTGCCCAGAGTAAGCAGAAGTACGCCGATCACCGTCAGCCGGAGCAGGTCGCGGCGAGTGACGGTGATCGAGTTCCCCTGAGCCGCGCGGATGGCGAGCATCAAAGCGCCCGCGACAATGAAGCGCAATCCGCCCATCATGAGCGGCGGCAGGTGCTCCACCGCCACGCGGATGCCGAGGTAGGTGGAGCCCCAAAGTACGTACACCAGCCCGAAAGCGATGATCACTTGAAGACGGAAGCTGCCCTGCGAGTCGTTCATCCGGTTACCCTTAGCATAATCGTCAACGGACGCCGTGGATACCCCGCGGCCCCCGCCGGCGCGGCCACGATTGTCCCGTGCCGTGGCGACGCCCTGCTTAATTGTTTTGCAATTTTCGCCGACTCTGCCTAGCATGGTAGGGTCACACCGGGTCGTGTTTACAACCAATAAGGAGAATCCTCATGTCTTCCCCCCGTCGCCTAAGCATTGCCCTGCTCGGCTTGCTGATCCTCGTCCTGATGCTCGCCCCGGCTTCGCTGCCAGCGCAGACCACCCAGGACAGCATTACTAAGGTGGTAGGCCTGATGAGGGCCAACGGCTATGACTTCAAAACCACCAGGTCGGACACCGTGTGGGTCATCCACTTCCCCGGAGACCACCTGAAGGACATCAAGGTCGTCCTAGCGGTGGAGAATGACACGCAGGTAACGTTTGTCACCGTGGTCGAGAAGCGGCGCATGCCGGTGAACACGAACTTCATGCGCACACTCCTGGAACAGAACCACAAGATGGACCGGGTGAAGGTCGGATTTGACGCCGACGGCGATTTGTCAGTGCGCATCGACTCCACGGTGCACATCACCGACAAGGAAGAGTTCCGCGCGATTGTCACGCAGGTGAAAGCCGCCTCGGACGAGATCTATGGAATGATCGAGTCAGACCTGCTGCCGTAGTCCGAATTCTTGCCGGAGCCCGTCCTCAGAGGGACGGGCTCTTTGCGCCTTCGAACACCCCATCTGCCGTCCTGCTCCGCGCGCTCCGTCCCACGCGCGTACTCTTGCCTTGCCGGCACGCGAATTGAGCGCTGGAGCCGTTCCCCGCTCTTTGCGGCCCGAATGAAGAACTGCGTATTTCACTGCTGATGAACTCCCGAACTGAAACAGCCGCCCGCCCGGCAGCACTTCTACCGGCGCTTCAGCAAGAACTGCCCGGTTCAGCGTGGGCATTTGTTTTGTCGCGATTGCGGTGCGCCGCTTGGGAGAGCAGCATTGCATGCCGCAATCGCCCCTGACTCTCGCCAACGGCCTGCAGGCGCCGGGAGCGGAGGAGACTCTGCGCATGTTGCGCGCGCGATGCGTCAACTCCTCGCCCGCGGCCACCCTGACCTGTACGGGCACGTCCTTCGGCGCGGTGCGCGCCGCCACGGGGACCTACACGCTTTACTTCAGCAAGCCGTTCGCGGTCGGGGATGCCCCCGCCGTTTCCGTGACACCCACCGTCAGCGGCGGCAGCGCCAGCGCGTGGTGCACGGTGAACAATTGCAGCACCACCCAGTTCGGCGTGAGCTGCTTCACCATCACCGGCGCCATGGACGTTGACCTCTGTGGTGGTGCTGGGCACCGATAGACCTCTCCACGAGCTGCACAATGCAGCCGGTTGCAGGCCCCGGGGATCTTCCCCGGGGCCTTTTTCTTGCCGGAGAGAAATCAATGCTTGTGCTCGTGGCTGCCGTGGGTGTGCTGGTGGGGATGCGAGTGCTCCACGCCGTCGTGACTGTGGCGATGCCGGTGCACGAGGTTGCAGCGGTCGAGCAGCTCGAGGTCGGCCAGCACCTCGCGCGGCGCGCCGCCGGCGACGATGCGCCCCTCGTGCAGCACGTGGGCCCGGTCGGCGATCTCCTCCACGATGTCGAGCTGGTGCGTGGCGGTGATGACCGTGCGTTCGCTGTTCTTCCACGCGGCGATGAGGTCAATGATGCGGCTCTGCGAGCGCGGGTCGAGCGCCGAGGTGGGCTCGTCGAGCAGCAGCACTTCGGGGTCCATGACAAGCACGCTGGCGATGGCCACGCGCTTCTTCTCTCCGCCGGAAAGCCCGTAGGGCGGCCGGCTGCGCAGCGGCTCCACCTGCATGAACTCCATGGCGCGCGCCACGCTCTCCTCGATCTTCTCTTTCGGCCAGCGCAGCTGCAGCGGCCCGAAAGCGATCTCCTCGTATACGGTCGGGTTGAAGAGCTGCACGTCGGGGTTCTGGAAGACGAGCCCGACGCGGCGGCGGAAGTCGAAACAGAATTCGTCGTCGAGAAGAAGCTCTTCCGTCAGCTCGCGCCCGCAGAAGCGCACGCTGCCGGCATCCGGATAGTAGAGCGCGTCGAGTACGCGCAGCAGGGTGGATTTCCCTGAGCCGTTCGCGCCCAGAAGCACGATGCGTTCGCCCGCATGGACGGTGATGGAAAGGTCCCGCAGCGCCGCCTGGCTGCCGTAGTGGTAGCCAACGTCACGCAGATCGAAGAGTGGAGCGGTCACATCATCTCCCCATCCACCAGGTTGTAACCGCGCCCGCCAGCAGCACCGCGGCGAACAGTCCGTCGCTGATTCTCATGCTGGGCTCGTCGAGCAGGAACACATCGCCACGAAAGCCGCGCGCCAGCATGGCCAGGTGCACGTCATGGCTAAGTTCCATAGTGTGCTGCAGCAGGACACCTGCGCTGGCAGCGGCCAGGCGGCGGCCGTCGGCACCCGCCATGCGACCGGCCATGCGGCTGCGTCGGGAGAGGAACATCTCGCGCGCGGTCTCAAGCACCAGGAAGATGTAGCGATAGGTCATGCCGAGAATGACAACTGCTTCGCGCGGTACGCGGAACCAGCGCAGCGCACGCAGCAGGCGTGTCCACGGCGTGCATAGCACGAGCAGGACGGCGAAGGTCGCGGTGACTTCCGCCCGCGCCAGGAGGAGCAGCGCCGTGCGCACACCGGAATCCGTCGCCGCAAGATGAAGCCACGGCACCACGAACAACTCTCTGCCGGGTGTGATGAAGACGGCGGGCAAGGTGATGATGGCGGCGAAAGCGAACACGGGCAGCCAGAGGCGCAGCGCAAGGTCGCGCGGCCGGATGGAGGACAGAACGGCGAGCAGGGCGCCGATCATCCATAGCACACCGAGCACGGGCAGCCGGTGCGCGATGGCCGCGGCAATAATCAGCACGAGCAGTCCGGCAAGTTTGGCGCGTGCATCCACCGCTTGCAGCAGGCCGCGCCTGCGCGCCATCTCCTCGGAGAAGAGGGCGTGCTCCAGCGCACGTGAGAGGCCGTCAATGCTGTGCTCCACAAATCCCGGGTGGCTCATCGCGGACGCTCCTGTCGCCGCCCGATGCGCAGCAGGCTTTGCGCCAGCAGTGAGCCGCCGAGGATGATGCCCGCACCGAACATCCCTGAGAGCATGTAGCCGAGCTTCTGGCTGCGGATGAATCGCGGAGCATAGTCGGGGAATGGCGCGCTCCACACGGAGGCCAGGTGCTGCATTCCCTTGGGCAATACGTCGGGAGGCGCTTGGTTGCCCGAGGACTGGGCGATGCGCTGGCGTGCCGCCGGATCACCGAATTCGCGCGCGCTCCATTCTCCCCATGCGCTGCCCACGGCGAGCACTCCCAGCGGAGTGCAGAACAGCAGCAGCGAAAGCACTGCGGCCAGACGCGGTTGAACTCTCGAGCTGGAGCTCGCCGCAGCCAGCGCGGGAATGTTGCCCGGCAAGATGGAAGACCTGCCGCGCTGCAGGAACGCCACCACGCCGCCGGAGATGACCGCCTCCGCCAGTCCGGCGATGGTCAGGTGGCCGAGCATCATCGCTGGGATGGCAATCCCCAGGCGATAAGGTGCGTAAAGAGGGACACCGGCAGCATCGTGGAAGAGCGCGGGCTGCACCCCGAACTCGACGGCGGCGCAGAGGGCGGAGGCGTTGATTGCGACATAGCCGGCCAGTGCGGCGGCAAACACTCGGCGGCGCGACTCCGGGGCAGCGCCGGCGGATGCCAGTCGGAGGACTCCCCATGCCACAAGCGAACCCACAATCGCCATGTTGAAGCAGTTGGCACCAAGCGCGGTGATACCGCCATCCCCGAAGAACACCGCCTGAATCGCCAGCGCGACGGAAATCGCCAGAATGGAGGCCCAGGGGCCGAGCACCGTCGTCGCCAGGCCGACGCCCACGGCGTGCCCGGTGGTGCCGCCGGGGAGCGGCAAGTTGAACATCATCACCACGAATGAGAACGCCGAGAAGACGGAGATCAGAGGCACCAGTCGGGTGCTGAGCCGGCGGCGCAACTGTCGCAGCGCCACATACCAGAACGGCGCAGCGCCGGCGTACATCACGGCGCAGGTGGCGGGGCTCAGATAACCGTCAGGGATGTGCATTTCGGCTCGGTCTCCGCTGTCGGGCGGGACAGGCACAAGGATATCCCATTCTTCGCGTGTGGCTGAGCCGGCGTGCTGCTACTCGCGCCGAGGTGGTGCGGGCCGGTTCTCCCGCAGCCAGTAGGCGTGTGCTTCCAGACTGCCGTTCTCCGGCGAGGCTTCCGTGACCACGCTCTCGACCTCCACCCTGCCGCTGCGGATGCCCTCTTCCAGCTTTATCAGATCCGCCACCGAGGCCCGGAAGTGCCGGGACTCCGGCGCGAGGAAGGTGGCCAGCCAGATGATCTGGGTAATGAAGAACGTGCTCACCCAGATGATCCAGAGCCGTTCGGTGACGGCCGCCCGGTGCAGAGACTCGAGCCAGGTGAGGACCGTTTGTATGGGGAGAGAGAATAGGAAGCCGAGCCCGACGCCGTAGGCACGTCGCCTCCAGGGGACATTGAGGTAGGAGGAGAAGAGCGTAATGAAGAGGAACGTGGCGAAGAGGATGAAGGTAACCGAGCGGTCAAGGCTGCGAGCCACCACCACGAAGCGCTTCGTATAAGCAGTGGACACGCCGGATGTAGCCAGCGCGATGGTGAACACGACCCAGACGACCGCCGAAGCCAGCACGGTGGCCGGAGCGCGGGGCACCTTGCGCAGCGCACGGAACGAGTCCAGCAGCATCTCTACCGCAACCGCCACCAGGATTCCCTGCTGGATGACGTGCCCGCCGTAGTAGACGTTGAAGTAGATCGTGACCTCGTGGCGGAGAGCGAGCAGCACGATGTCATGCAGGCAGGTGAAGAGGACATAGATGAAGAATGCGGGATTGCTGCGGTGGGCGTTGCGCCAGATGAGCACGCCCACCAGCACGATCTCCAGCAATATCCCGGCGGCTGAACAGAGAAGCTGGATGCTGCCCAGGTTCATCGGCCACCGCCTTCAATGGATTCCGGCCGGCCGCGACCGCCTGCCAACGGGTAGCTTACTTCTGAGGCTTGTCCGGCGGGAAGCCACAATTCTCGTCCGGGCAGTTCGGCGGAGGCATCACACCGATTGCGGGGGCGGAGCTTCCGGACATGGTCGTCTGCTTGCCGGATTGGGCGCTGCTGAAACCCACCTGCGACAGCGCAAATGCGAGAAGGAGAGTGAGATAAAGTACGACACGCTTGGCCATTTCGTTTCCTCTGCAGTAAGTGACTGCAGTTTGAAACTATGGCGCAACCCTGTTCACCCGCCGTGATTTCCATCGTGCATGTCCTTCCGCGCGCCGCGTCACGAGGCTTTCGTCATCTGGACAGGTTACCAGCGAATTTTGCGTGTTCAAGCGCATTCTGGCCCTATGGAGGACCTCTCAGCCGCACCTGCCGCTGACGAAAGGTTAAATGCCATCGTAATCGTACAGCGGTTACTATTTGCAATTCCCTGGGCGAATCTACCTATCCGTTGCGCGCCTGCCGCATCGCGCGCCGTCGCCTTGGACACTGCGGCGGAGATGTTCGGAAGAGTCCAGCAGAATCGCGGAGTCTGTCAGACCGGGTGATGTACTGCGTTAGGGGCGCTCCACCAGAGTCCTATTTCGTTCGACGAGCGGCCTCGTAGCGCGCAATCTCTGGCTCGTGCTTCAGGGTCAGCGCGATCTCGTCCAGACCTTCGAGGAAGCAGCGGCGACGAAAGACGTCCATGGCCAATGTGGCATGCAGACCCTCGGCGTCGGCCAGCGAGCATTTCTCCACCAGCTGCACCTTGGGGTGCACGCGATGCCCACGTAACACACTGGCGGCTTGGCGCAGGTCTTCGATCCGTCCGTTGGTGCATGAGCCGATGAAGGCACGGCCGATTGGAAGCTCAGCGATTAGCGTGCTGCCCTTCAGCCCCATGTATGCCAGCGCTCGCTCAAGCGCTTGTCGCTCGGAGTCATCGTGCGCGTCCTCCGGCCTCGGCACGCGCCCGCTGATCGGCGCGGACATTCCCCGCGCGAGGTGCCCCAAGTGACAAACGGCGCCAGCTTCACCGCGTCAAAGTCGAGCGTGCGGTCGTAGGCGCCACCATGGCGCGCGTCTGCCGCAGAGCATCGTCACGAGTGATCTTCAGCTTCCAGGAAAGGTGTATGTCAGAGGCGGCGAGGAACGCATGGATGCGCGGTTGCCTCGCCATCCGGATCGCCTCCCAGGCGATGTTGATGTCCTGCTCAACGCAGCGCGCCAAGGCGGCCACGCGTGGCCCGCGCACCTGCTCGGCGATCAGCCTGACCGCTTCGCAATCGCCCTTCGAGGCCACGGGGAAGCCTGCCTCGATGATGTCCACGCCGAGCTGCTCAAGCTTGTGCGCCAGCCGCAGCTTCTCCGGCGTGTTCATGCCGCAGCCCGGAGATTGTTCTCCATCACGCAGCGAAGTATCGAAAAAGAGAAGGCGGCCGGGCTGGCCTATCGCTTGGGTTTCCATCCATCCAATCCCCGGCATCCAGCGCAATTAGTCAATCTAATATAATTTGGTAGTTCATTAGCTAGTATGATTTAATAAAGTAGCTTGATACCGACCTGGGAGGGTGGGGAGACCGATGGAACTCTACCAGCTTGAGACTTTTCTGGCGGTTGTGGAGGAGAAGAGCTTCTCGCGCGCCGCCGGCCGCCTGCATCGCACGCAATCCGCCGTGAGCCAGACCATCAACAAGCTGGAGGAGGAACTCGGAGAGAAGCTCTTCGACCGCTCCTCGCGCGACGGTTCGCTGACCGATGCCGGCCACCTCCTCGCCACTTACGCCGAGGAACTGCACAACCTGCGGGAGAAGGCGCGCGACGCCCTGCGCGAACTGCGGCAGTTGCACCAGGGCAAGCTCGCGCTCGCGGCCAACGAGTTCACCGTGCTCTACCTGCTCCCCATCCTCAACCGCTTCCACCGCATGCACCCCACCATCAAGATCGAGGTCAACCGGGCGCTGGCCAACCAGATCCCCGGCCATGTGCTGCGCCACAACGTGGAGTTCGGCATCCTCTCCTTCGAGCCGGAGGACGAGCAGCTTGAGTCCGTGGTCTTTTACAAGGACGACCTGGTCCTCGTCGTCTATCCCGGCCACCCGCTGGCGCGCGCCCGCAAAGCCACCATCCGCGACCTGGGCGCCGAGTCGTTCGTCGCCCACAACGTGCTCTCGCCCTATCGCGCCAAGGTCATCCAGGCGTTCAAGTCGCACCGCACGCCGCTGCACATGAACGTGGAATTGCCCACGCTGGAGTCCATCAAGACGTTCGTGCGCATGGGCCAGGCGGTGGCCCTGGTGCCGCGCATCGCGGTGGAGGAGGAGCTTCGCCGCGGCGACCTGGTGGACGTGGTGGTAAGCGATATGCGCTTTGAGCGCAAGATGCGCATCATCATGCGCTCGGGCGCGCCGCTCTCCCATGCGGGGAATGCGTTTCTCAAGGTCTGCGCCGAGATGGCGACCACGGAGAAAGGACGCTTCTTCTACGAGGTCGCCAGGAAGAAGTCGCGCTCAGTGCGCGCCTGAGCAGCCATCCGGACAGGCCTG